>ENA-OSEY01000310-OSEY01000310.1-marine-metagenome-genome-assembly--contig:-NODE-310-length-35925-cov-22.996346_pt1 | contig 35925 bp, 35 predicted proteins | sample MGYA00248465_ERZ534230 | MGnify/ENA primary metagenome ERZ534230 (study PRJEB26409, sample SAMN06344110) | marine metagenome | isolation source: Sea water from surface | place: Atlantic Ocean:Southern... | reverse complement strand
CCATACCCTGGATTCGCATACCATTGTGCAGGTATAGTAAAAAATCTTGCACCAAGAATGGCTCCAAAGATTGCCCATGATAGCGCCTCAGAGAATAAAATTGAGTTGGCACCGTCTTGTTCTGAGAGTTTTAAAGCATGGCTAGCCCCAAAATAAAATCCAATTGCAGCAAAAACTCCATGTAAGGAGAGAAATACTGGTCCAACTTTAGTAATTGGTATTGGAGGATAAGTTATTGAAAAAAATATTTCTTCCATGACTAAGTATTCCTTATTGTAAAAAGAATGTCAGCAATCATAGATAAAAATATTACCGCTAGATAAGTATTAGAAAATACAAAGTATGATATTGGTTTTATTTTATTTGAGTACAAACCATAAGATTTAATCATTAAGTAGATTCCAAAAATTAATGCTAAAAATAAATAAATTAAACCAAGCTGTAATACCGGTGCTATTAAAAGAGATGTTATTACAGTGGCACATGAATAAACACCAATAAAAATTGATGTTCTTTTTTTTGATTCTTGGGTTGGCAACATTGGAAATTCCGCCCCCCTATAGTCTTCTACATTTTCAATTGATAATGCCCAAAAATGAGCAGGAGTCCAAAGAAAAACAAGTAAAAATAAAAGCCATGATCCCGTATCAAGTTCAGTTCCTGTTGCAGCCCATCCAATAAGAACAGGGGCTGCTCCAGCTGCACCCCCAATAACAATATTTTGATTTGTTCTGGGTTTTAAAATCAAAGTATATATAAAAGAGTAAAAAATATTTGCCATTAATGCAATATATGCTGCTACGGGAGTTGTTTGTGTGAATAAAATTATAAATCCTGTTAGTGCCAAGAAAATTGAATATATATAAGCATTTTTTACGGAAATAGTTCCAGTGACAAGGGGTCTGTCAGATGTTCTTGCCATTAATTTATCAGTTTCTATTTCAAAAATTTGATTTAGAACGTTAGCACTTACTGCTAATGCTGTCCCACCCAACAATGTAAACAAAACTAATTCAACAGGAGGAAAGCCATATATGGAAACAACCATGGATGGAACAGTTGTAACAAGCAAAAGCTCGACTATTCTCAATTTAGAAAGTTTTAAATAATTTGAAACACTTGCTTTTGTTTGAGCTTTCATAGTGACATAGTACTTTAATTACACTATATATTGTTTGAACGCTATCCTTAAATATTGTTGATAATATAAATATGCTTGTGAAAAAAATTTTTAAATTAAAGAATTTGAGGTATTTACTACTAGTTTTTCTCTCCGCTTGTATTGAAAATGCTCCCCTTGATTCCCTGAGTCCCGAGGGTCCATATGCAAGATCTATCGATGAATTATTTTGGATAACTTTTTGGATTGCTGTTGTAATATTTGTGATTGTTCAAGGTGCATTACTATTGTCAGTTTTTGTTTATAAAGAAAAACCTGATTCTCCGGAGCCAAAGCAAATTCATGGAAATACAAAACTCGAGATATTATGGACTGTCATACCTGTATTGATATTGGCTGCGATCGCTGTACCAACAGTAAGAACAATATTTGATTTAGCAAGAGAACCAGAAAATGCCTTAAAAATTGAAGTCATAGGTCATCAGTGGTGGTTTGAATATAAATACCCAGATTACGGAATAACCACTGCGAACGTTCTAGTAATACCAGCAGACAAACCAGTAAGACTTGAAATGTGGTCTAACGATGTTCTTCATAACTACTGGGTGCCTAAATTAAATGGTAAAAGATATCTAGTTCCTGGACAAACGACTTACCTTAATCTCCATGCGGATTCACCAAATGAGTTTTGGGCTCAATGTGGTGAATATTGTGGATTAAGTCATTCAAAAATGCGCGGAAGAGTTTTATCAATGTCCCAAAGTGATTTTGATGCATGGGTAAAAAATCAACAAAAAGACGCAGTTGCATTTAGTTCCGATGATTTATCTTTAGCAGCAGAAGGGCAGCAAGTTTATCTGAATGCAGGATGTACACAATGCCATGTAATAAACGGTGTTTGGGATGTTCAAGGTGATAGAATTGCACCAAATCTAACCCATTTTGCTAATCGAAATGTCTTTGCCGGTGCAGCATTGAAAAATAATCCGGAAAACCTTACAAAATGGCTAGCTAATCCAGCAGAGTTAAAGCCTGGTACATTTATGCCGAACCTAGAATTGACTGAATCGGAAATTAATGCTTTAATTGCGTATCTGGAGACACTTAAATGACAAAAATAATTGAGCCGAATAAACAAAGTAATATTTTTAAAAGACCCTCTTCTGAAACAGGTATTTGGAGTTGGATAACAACTGTTGACCACAAAAGAATTGGAATAATGTATGGTTACGCAGCGTTTTTCTTTTTACTAATTGGTGGTCTTGAGGCCTTAATTTTGAGAATTCAGCTTTCACAGCCTGATAACAATTTTTTAACAGCTGCAGAATATAACGCAATGTTTACGATGCATGGAACTACAATGATATTTTTGGCAATTATGCCTATCAGCGCAGCTTTCTTCAATTATTTGCTTCCTCTTCAGATTGGAGCCAGAGATGTTGCCTTTCCAAGGCTTAACGCTCTTTCTTTTTGGATATTTATATTTGGAGGAGCTTTTCTTTATTCTACTTTTATTTTTGGAACTGCAGGAGCTCCAGATGGTGGATATCTTGCTGAGGAAGTTGGTTGGCTTGGATCTGCTCCAAATGGTGGCTGGTTCGGATATCAACCAAATGCTGGACTAAAATATTCGCCTGGAACAGCAATGGATTACTGGGCAATTGGGCTCCAAATTTTAGGAATCGCATCACTCATATCTGCATTTAATTTCATTACAACAATTATCAACATGAGAACAAAAGGTATGAGATTTATGAGGATGCCAGTATTTACATGGATGACTTTTGCTGTTTCGTTCCTACTTGCATTCTCTTTGCCAATCATTGCAATCGCACTTTTTTATGTAACATTTGATAGAAAATTTGGCACTACTTTCTTCCTCACAGAAGGAGGTGGAGACCCAGTCCTATGGCAACATTTGTTTTGGCTTTTTGGTCATCCAGAAGTATATATTCTTATTCTTCCAGCGTTTGGTATAGTTTCTGAGGTTCTACCTACTTTTGCAAGAAAACCTTTGTTTGGTTATGCAGCTATTGTCTTTGCAGGTTTTGGAATTGCTTTCATAGGTTTTGGAGTATGGGCACACCACATGTTCGCATCTGCAATTAGTCCTGTAGCTCAAGCTGGTTTTGGACTTTCAACAATGGTTATAGCGGTACCTACGGGAGTAAAAATCTTCAATTGGTTGGGTACTATTTGGGGTGGAAAAATCAAACTAAATACTCCTATGCTGTTTTCTTTGGGTTTTATCGGAATGTTTGTTATTGGTGGATTAAGTGGTGTTACACATTCAGTAGTGCCTGCTGATACACAGCAAACTGATACTTATTACATTGTTGCACATTTTCATTATGTACTTTTTGGAGGCGCATTGTTTGGAATCTTTTCAGGACTTTACTACTGGTTTCCAAAAGTTTGGGGCAAAATGTACAACGAAACTCTCGGAAAAATTCATTTTTGGTTAATGTTAATTGGATTTAATCTTACCTTTGGACCTATGCACTGGTTAGGTCTTCAAGGCCAAGTTAGAAGAACATGGGTTTATGCTGAAGAAACTAATCTTCAATTTTGGAATATTATTGTGACAATCGGTGCTTTTATAATTGCAGTTTCAATAATTGTATTTATGATTAATTGGATTTTTTCAAAAAGAAATGGTGAAAAAGCCCCATTTGATCCCTGGGATGCAAGAACGATAGAGTGGACTATCCCGTCACCAACACCTGTATGGAACTTTTCAAAAGCTCCAGAAGTGAAATCATTAGATGATTTTTGGCATTCAAAATATGATGAAGACGAGGATGGAAGAGCCGTAAGGAAAGAGTCTGCCGATCAAATGCTTATTGATCTTGAAGAAGAGGGTCTAAATCCATCAGAAAATATTGTATTGCCTAATCCTTCATATTTCCCTATTTTACTTGCTGCTGGTCTGCCATTTTTAGGTTATGCAGTAATTTATAAATCTATTCCCCTTGCCTTGATTGGCGCTTTATTTCTTCTAATTGGAGGTTTTGGGTGGGGAACGGAACCACTAGAAGAAGAGGTTGAAGAAAATTTAGAGCATGAGTAGTTCTCATTCATATCCACATGAACCTACAGGAGTAGAAACCAGAAAACTTGGCATGTGGGTATTTCTTTCTACTGAAATACTTTTTTTTGGAACTTTAATTACTACCTTTATGATTTTTAAAGGAAGAGACTTTCCAGGCATCAAATTAACAGACGTCTACGACATACCATTTACTTCAATTAGCTCTTTTATACTTCTCATGAGTTCTTTGACTATGGTTTTGGCTCACAATGCTCTGGAAGCGAACGATCAAGAAAAAACAAGAGTTTGGCTTTTAGCAACCGCAATGTTAGGTGCGGTATTTTTAGCAGGACAAATTTACGAATTCACAGAGTTTTACCATAAAGGTTTTGAGCTTTCTACAAATATTTTCAGTTCAACTTTTTATGTTCTTACTGGTTTTCACGGACTTCATGTATTTATTGGTGTGGTCCTCCTCCTTGCTCTTTGGGGTATTGGACAAAGACAAAAAGGCCTTACTTTAGAGGGCGGGATGAATCTTGAGTTTGTAGCACTTTACTGGCACTTTGTTGATATTGTCTGGATAGTATTGTTTACAGTAGTTTATTTAATTTAAAATGTCTGAAAATCACATAGATCATCCCACTCCAAAAAAATATGTACAAATTGCAATTGTACTTGGAATACTAACCGCGATTGAAATAGCTTTATATTATACAGAGGATATTGTAGGGGTTTTTACTGATCCTATATTGATAATTCTAGCTGTTGGAAAATTCATAATTGTTGTCGGATGGTTTATGCACCTTAGATTTGAAAATAAAATGGTCAACAGATTCTTTACTGGTGGGATGATATTGGCATTAGTGTTATTTGCAATTGTAATGATAGAGCGTGCATCAGCTAACTTTTCTTAAAATATTATGGAAAATTTACCATTTCATCCACATTATGATGTTTGGGCATTGATAGTTTCATTAGTTATATTTTTTGAATTATCAACTAAAGACAAAACAATAAAAAAAGATAAAAGAAAGTTGTGGTATTCAGGTTTACTAATCCTTTGGGCTTTTACAGATTATCCAATTCACGACATTGGTGAAAGATATTTGTTTTCTGTTCATTCAGCTGAACACTTAGTCTTAGCTCTTGTATCTCCACCTTTATTGCTTATGGGTATGCATAGAGAAATGAAAAAGTTAGTGTCTGTAAAGCCTCTAATATCCGTACTTAAAATAACTGCAAAACCTGTTGTTGCATTTTTCTTGTTTAATTTTGTAATGGTTGGAATGCATTGGTCTACAGTTGTAAATCTGATGGTAACAAATACATTATTCCATTTTCTAATACATTCTGTGATGCTTCTGGTCTCACTGAATATGTGGATTCCTGTTATTGGTTTTAATGATGAAATTAAACCTATGAATTCAGCTGCAAAAATAGGATACTTGTTTCTTCAATCACTACTTCCAACAATCCCCGCAAGTTTTCTTGCTTTTGGGACAGAGCCTCTTTACAGCGCTTATGTAGATGTCGAAAATATTTACAACATATCTGTCATTAACGATCAAACACTTGCAGGATTAATACTCAAACTTGGAGGAGGCATAATACTCTGGATTTCTATTTTAGTTATATGGATGAAATGGTATCAAAATGAAAAAACGTTTGATGATGTCGTTAGAAATAGTTCAACTGATTAGAATTATATAGATTTATTATGGATGGACAAAAATTAGAACAGCTTAGTAGCTCTAGTGGTATACCACTAGATTTATTATCTAGATCTATTCAAGCTAGGGCAGAAGCAACTGGCGTGTCTTCAGATGATATATTAAATAACTGGAGTGGTGGTGATTCTATACCGACTCCTGTTTCAGAAGTGACTACCGTTGAAAAAACAGAGGCAGATGTTGAAAAGCAAGTTATAGAAAATGAAACAGAAGAGATTGTTGAAGAATTACCTCTTGAAATACAGGCTGAAGAAATCAGTGCTATTGCTACTGTTATAGTTGACGATGCACCTCCACCCGTTTCTATAAGTCAAAAAATTTTAAAGTCTATAAAGTATGGACTCGGTTTTGGGGTTTTAGCAGGGTTCATTCAAGGACTGCTTGCAAGTTCTTTTCTTTATGACGGTTTAATTTTAGAAGCTGAAACCCAAAAACTAATTGCAGAATATAGCACTGTTTCTTTTGTACTTATTGTTTCATTAACAACTGCGTTTATTGGGGCATTAAATTCCTTAAATATCAAAAAATTTCTAGAAACTAATTATGAGGGTTTTGGGGTGCTAACAAATGATAGGGAATCTATATACACTGGTGTCGGACTAGGTCTTGTGTTTGGCTCCTCATCAGCTTTTTATATTGTAAATAGTGTCGGTCAAACAATTCTAGGAATTTTACCCGAAGATCCTGTCACAAACCTTATTAGCGTTGGAGGAGCATTTTGGAGAATAGTGATTTTATCAACAATCATACAAGCAGCAATTTCAGTACTTTCAATGATTTTAGGAGTTCCTAAAGGATTAGAGAGTGATGAAAATACCGAAGCTAATAAAATTAGAAATAGGATTGTTGGTTCTATTGTTATTCCATTAGGGGCTATTGTTGTAGGTGGAGTCATATCCGTTGCGATTGCTCAAGTTTTCCTTAACTTTCATGATTACGCACCTTTATTTGCCTTAATAATTTCAGCCGCAATACTATTATTTGCGAGTGTGATGAGTTCAGCACCAAAAATAAAAATTACCAGAAATGAAGTTTTAATTGCATCCGCAGGTGTGATAACTTTAATAATTATCATTGCAAGTGTTGCGGCAAGCCAAAATTAATATAAAAGTCAATCTTGTAATCGAATAAAATCAAATATTTTACTGTAGGTACTTAGACGAATGTACTTTCGACAAAAGACTCTACAGAAATTACGCATTTTTAATAGAATATACAAATGACATACTTTAAAAATAAAACAATAATCATGAGCGGAGGCTCTCGTGGAGTTGGTCTTGAGATTGCAAAGGCACTTGGCAAAGATGGGGCAAATGTTGCAATTTTAGCGAAAACTACAGAACCACATCCAACACTCCCAGGAACAATCTTTACAGCTGCAGATGAAATTAAGGAAGTTGGAGGCAATCCACTTCCAATAGTTTGTGATATTAGATTTGAAGATCAAGTAGAGGCTGCTGTTGAGGAAACAGCAAGTAAGTTTGGTGGTATAGACATATGCATTAATAATGCAAGCGCTATACATCTTACTGATACTGTGAATACACCTATGAAGAGATATGACTTGATGCATAACATTAATGTAAGAGGTACTTTTATGTTGAGTCAAAAATGTATTCCACATCTCATTAAAGGAGATAACGCACATATTTTAACACTCTCACCTCCTTTAGATATAGCTCGGAAGTGGTTCGGAATGACACTTGCTTACACAACCGCAAAATATGGGATGTCGCTTGTTGCTCATGGTCTAGCTGAGGAACTCGCAAAGCATAATGTAGCGTCTAATTGTCTCTGGCCAAGAACCTCACTTGACACAGCAGCTGTAAGAAATGTAATTGGAGCAGAACTAGTACAAGGTTCTAGAATGCCATCAATATATGCTGATGCAGCATATGCTGTTCTTAAAAGAGACTCTGCATCATGTACTGGTAATTTCTTTTTAGATCAAGATGTCCTTGAAGAAGAAGGTGTTACTGATTTTGAAAGATACGCAGTAAATCCAGAAGCAAAGCTAGTATCTGACTTTTTTGTCGATGATAATCCCGAAGATTGGATTCAGGCTTAATTTTTTTTAGATGGAATCTGCAAATAGAGCTAGGTAAAATTTAGTATGCATAATTTTCTGCGCATACTTTTTTTGTCTTTTCTCATGCTTATTATCGCATGTGGAGATGAGGAATCTGCTAGCTTGGATCCACAAGTTGTGAGAGTAGTTGACGATGAATTCTCTCCTAAAGTAATTAGAGTTGAGCCTGGAACAACAGTAATTTGGGAATCTGGTGGAGCTAATGACCATAATGTAATTGCAAGTGATGGTTCATGGCAGGCGATATCATCAGACTATTTTGAATACGGAATTATTACAAAAGGTGATCAATATGAACATACATTTAATGAGCCTGGAGTTTATGAATATTATTGCCCATACCATGGAACTAACAACAAAGGAATGGTTGGAACGGTCATTGTAGGTGATGTTGATTATGCTGTTGAGCCTAAAAAAGTTGTTGTGACTTTAAGTGAGAATGTTTTAAATGTTGGGGAAGGAAAAGAATTTACAAAAATTCAAGATGCTGTTGATGTTGCAAAAGAAGGAGACTTGATTCTAATTAATTCTGGAGTTTATAACGAAAGTATAACTGTCACTACTTCATATTTAACACTGAGGGGTACTGATCGAAACAAAGTAATAATTGATGGTCAATTCATGAGTGAAAATGGAATACAAATCTATGATACTGACGGTGTAACAGTTGAAAATTTATCTGTGAGAAATTTTACACTAAATGGCGTGTATTGGAATACCGCAAAAGGATTCAAAGGATCCTATTTAACTGTTTACAACAATGGAGATTATGGTGTTTATGCATTCAACTCGACTGACGGTGTATTTGATAATATATATGCCTCTGGTCACCCAGATAGTGGAATTTATATCGGTCAATGCTACCCATGTAATTCTCTAATATACGAAAATGTAGTAGAGGGTAACGCATTGGGATATTCAGGAACCAACGCAGGAGGTCATCTTTATCTTTACAACAATATTTGGCGAAATAATATGTCAGGTATTGTGCCAAATACTCTTGATTCGGAACTCAACCCTCCAGGTAGGGAAACAACAATTGTTGGAAACCTTGTAATTGACAATAATAACTATGAAGCTCCTACAAACCGGTTTGGAGTAGTAGCTAAAGGTATGGGAATCGTTGTTCCAGGAAGAGTTGGTGATATCATTGAAAAAAACTTAGTAATCAATCATGACAGATATGGTATTGTTGCAAGTCCAATGCTTGATGCAAATTTATACTTCTCCCAACATGTAAGTATTGTTGATAATGTTGTTTTAGATTCTGGTTATACAGATTTAGCTTTGGCAGGACCATGGGGGCCAGGAAACTGTTTTGAAAATAATATTTATCAAACAAGTACACCGCCTTTACTTGAGCAGGTTCATAACTGTTCTTCTATGGGTTCGACAAATGTTCTTGGAAGATTTCCATTACAAGGTGACCCTTCAGGGCTTATGATGCTAGCTGGATTTTTCGCAGATGCACAGACTACAAATTTAGACAAAGATAGATACAAAGAGTACCCCTGGCCAAAAGAACAAAAAAATATGGAGTTTTATGATATTAATAAACCATCTCCAGCTATAAATTTATTTTACATACCAAACCTAGAGGAAATAGAAGTACCTACAAACTTACTGAATGAGGATTTAGAAAATTACTACAATGCGGAAAAGGAGATAATTATGAGTGGTGTTCCAATTTCAAGCCCAACACTATGGCAGCTATTGTTTCAACTTTACGGATACTTAATGCCGTTTGTGTTGTATGCTGCTTGGGCTGCTTTAGCAATAAAGGATATTGACTCTAACAACAGAGTGAATGGAGCGATGAAATATGTATGGCTGGGGGTGGTTTATCTTGTTCCGTTTTTTGGTGTTCTTGTTTATCACCTTGCCGGGCCAAGTGCCATATCCCGAAGCATGAAGCTAGCGGCTATAGTTGGTGGTCTGTTTAGCTACATTGCAATACTTGTTGCGGGTGCAGTAATTAGTGGTTTAGTTTAGATAAAAGCTTAAATTTAATTTATGTCTTATAAAAAAATACTCTGCTTTGGATCTTTGAATCCTGATTTAATTTACTTTGTTGATGAATTACCAAAAAGAGGTGATGATATTAGGAGTTCAAATTCACTTATAAGAGCAGGTGGTACCGCAATTAACTGCGCTGAGAAGATTGTTTTATGGAATAAATTGGTTCACGTTAGAGGGAATAGTCTAGGTACGGATCCAATGGGTAATTATTTAATTGATTACTTAAAATCAAAAAATATTAATCACGATAGCTTAATAATTGATGAAAGTGATACACCAACTTGCTCAATATTTATAGATTCAGGTGGAGAAAGAACAATCGTATCTTCTGGTTACCAAAAACTTAATTGGAATAATTTTGAAAACATCAGTTCATATGATTCTCTTATGCTTGATAGATACTCAATTGAATTTGTCAGAGAAGACATAAAAAAAATTAAATCAAATACAGACTTATTCATAAGTCAAGCAGGTTATGAATATGAAATAGATTACAAATTAGACTTTTTAACAGTTAGTAAAGATGAAATTAGCGTAAGTGAGGCAAATGAACTGATTGAATCTGAAGTTATAAGATATATTTTATTAACATCATCAAATTTACCTGCAAGATTAATTAGCCTTGAAGGAACAATAGAAATAGTTCCACCAGATTTTAAAACAATAAACGCTAATGGAGCTGGCGATACAACAGCTGCATATATTGCAGCTTTTGGTATTGAAGATTTAATATCAACTATAAAAAAAGCATGTGCTGCAGGTGCAATAGTCGCTGGTACTAATGACCAGCCTACGATTGAAAAAATAGAGGAAATTTCTAAACTCGTCGAAGTAAACCCACGGTAGTAATTTATACTTTTTTAAAATATCTGATATTATAAAGGTCTATGGCAGTACCCTTTAAAGCTCCGGTTAAAGATATTACTTTTGGATATGAAGTTATAGATTCATATAATATTTTGAACAAAATTTCTGAATTTAGTGATTTTTCTGAAGATATAGTAATTCCAACAATGGAAGAGTGTGCAAAATTTTCTGAAGAAGTACTTGCTCCTATTAATGCGATTGGCGATCAACAAGGTGCAACAATTGATAACGGAGTTGTAAAAATGCCTCAAGAATTTGTTGATGCTTATAAAAAATTTGCAGAAGCTGGATGGGCATCAATTTCTTTGCCTGAAGAAATAGGAGGTGGAGGCCAACCAATAACTTTATCTGGTGGCACATTAGAAATATTAAGTACTGCAAACTTAGCATTTGGTCTAGCTCCAGGTTTAAGTGCTGGTGCAATTTCAGCAATTAATTTTCATGGAAGTCAGGAACAAAAAGACACTTTTCTCCCGAAATTAGTATCAGGTGAATGGACTGGGACAATGAATCTTAGCGAACCTCAGTCAGGTTCAGATCTAGGAACTATAACAACAAAAGCTGAAAAACAAGATGATGGCACTTACAGTATTACTGGAACAAAAGTTTGGATTACTTTTGGTGAACATAATATGACTGAAAATATAATCCACTTAGTTCTTGCTAAAGTTCCTGGTTCTCCTGAAGGAACAAAAGGCATTTCCATGTTTATTGTTCCAAAAGTAAAAATCAATGATGATGGTTCTTTAGGTGATAATAATAATGTTTCTTGTATTTCAATTGAAGAAAAACTTGGTATACACGCAAGTCCGACATGCGTGATGGAGTATGACGGTTCTACTGGCTACTTAGTCGGTGAAGAAAATCGAGGATTAAATTACATGTTTACCATGATGAACGAGGCAAGAGTTTGGGTAGGTGGACAAGGTTTAGCATGTGCCTCAGGCGCTCTTCAGGGAGCATCTCAATATGCTCGCGATAGAGTTCAAGGTAGACCAGTTGGTATGTCAAAAGAAGACGCAAAGAAATCAACTATTATTGATCATGCAGACGTTAGACGAATGCTAATGACGATCAAGTCATATGTTGATGCTATGAGATATCTCATGTATGACAACCAATTAATGCTTGATTTAGAGTACTTTGCTGAAGGAGAGTTAAAAGAATTTGGAGAAGAGAGATGTGGTATCCTCACACCTATTACAAAAGCATGGATATCAGATCTTGGTGTTGAATTATCATCCATAGCTATTCAAGTCTATGGTGGAATGGGATATGTTGAAGAAACTGGAGTAGCGCAATATTTAAGAGATTCTCGAATTGCACCAATTTATGAAGGAACGAATGGTATTCAAGCTTTAGATTTAATGTTTAGAAAATTGCCACTTGATAACGGACAAGCTATGCAAAGACTGCTTGCAGACGTAAATAAAGTTATAGACGAAATGAATGAGGGTGGCGAATTACTCTCAGATTTGGCTCAAAAATTAAAAGTTGAGGTTGATAGATTGTCTGAAGTAACTCTGTGGTTAGGTTCAAAAATGTTAGAGGGTGAACTGGTTGATGCTAGTGCAGGTGCTACACCATATTTAAAAATGTTTGGACAGGTCCTTGGTGGATACTACATGGGTAAAGCTGCGATTTTAGCAACTAAAAAATTTGAGGAAACAGGAGATGATTTTTACCAAGATAAAATAACACTATCAAAATTTTACATTGAACAACTTTTACCTCTATCTTCGGGATACGCTTCATCAGTTACAGCTGGTAAAGAAGATCTTTACAATTTGAAAGCTGAAAGCTTTTAATTGCTTGAAACTCTACAAAATAAAAATAATCTAATAGCAATAGTCGGTGCAAGTAACGATCCCAAAAAATATGGGAACAAAATTTTATTAGATCTTATTTCAAAAGGACACAATGTAGCACCAATAAATAATAAAGAAGATTATATAGCGGGTATAAAGTCATATGAAAGTGTACTGTATCTAAACGATGTACCGTCCATTATTAACTTTGTAGTACCACCAAAAACAGGCTTTAAAATAACTAAAGAGCTGGTTGAAAATGATTTTGATAATTTTTGGTATCAACCAGGTGCTGAAAGCAAAGAAATCTCAACTTTGTTAATTAATAAAAATAAAAATTTTATTGACGATAAATGCATTATGGTAGAGGCTAAAGTTTTTTAATCTTTCTCTTGCGCTTTTACTTCATCAATTATTTCATCTAGAGGGCTTTCATTAGAATTATCAATAGCCTCTCTTAATTCTTTATATCTATTGTTTAATTGGTTCATTCTCAATGCCGTAAGCTTCCCAAAACTGTCCTGAGTTGAAGTTAAATCTTTGTTAACTTTTTCAATAGCTAAAACAAATTTTTGTGCCTCAGAATAAAACTTTTCATTCATCTCTGCAATATCGCTTGTTTTCTCATACATTGCAAAGACTTTCTGCGAATGTTTAATAATTTCTAATTGCATTAGTAAAGTAGCAGGCCCTGCAAGCATCACCTTTTGCTCTGATGCATACTCGATAAAAGGTTGTCCGGAAGAAGGTATTGAACTGTTTAATAACATCTGAAATATGTTCTCGACTGGTATGTAGATAACCATGTATGGAATTGTGTTTTCGTTTATGTCAACATAACCTGGTTTTTTTGATGTATCGCGGATTGTATCACGAACAGTATTCAAGAAATCTTTAGTTTCCAAATCAATACTTTTTTGAATATTTTGTTTGTTTACTTCATCATTTTCTGGATTTTTAAAATCTTTTTCTAGTTCTATTATTCTCTTGTAGCCTTCTAAAGGAAATTTGCTGTCCATATTTACTTTTTTATTGTTTCCAAGGTAAAAAGTAAAATCAGGCTTTTTACCATCTTTTGTTATATCTTGTTTAACAAAATGGGAGCCTTCAACATATCCCGCAGATTCAAGCAAGGCTTCAACAGTAAACTCACCGAAGTCACCTCTTGATTTGTTGTCTGTTAGTATTGAAACCAGATTCATTGTTTGTTGATTGACGTTTTGAATTGATTGGTCGATCTCACCTTTACTTATCAAAAATCTATCAAATGCTGATTTTTGTTCATCTAATATACTAAATATTTTTGAATTTTCATCTTTTAATAATCCATCTATTGCATTTTGCAGATATATTTTTGATTTATCGTCTAGTTCACTATCTAATTGTTCTTCTTCTTTATTTGTCTGAGATAGTTTATTTAACTTAAGAAATAGAAAGGCAAAGCCTGTAATTAGTGCAATTAATATAATTATTTCATAATCCATAATTTTTATATTATCATTACTTCGAAAATGTTACGTAAATACTAAATCAAACAATTTTTTGTAACCAAACTCAAAATTTTTAACACTTTGATTATCTTTGACAAATTCTCTTGAATTTAAACCAGCTTGAACAGCAGTGTCATAATTTTTAATAATGTACTCAATTTTATCTTTTAAATCTTGTTTATTATTGTTTTCGAATATATAGCCAGTTTCATTCTCAATTATTAAATCTGTCATTCCGGTATTACTTGATACTAGTACAGGGCATGCTGTCGACTGGGCTTCAATAATGACCCTGCCTAGACCTTCAGATTTTGAAGGGAGAATGAATAAATTTGCAGAAGAGTACTTTTTTATCAACTCTTTTGATGGAATAAATGGTGTCAAAATAATATTTTGTGAGTGCTTGGATTGAGAAATAAGTTCTTTCAATTCTTTTAAATACTTTAAGTTTGGTGTCTGTCCAATTATCTCTATTGAGATCTTTGTATCAATTGTCTCTATCGATTCAATAATTATCTTTGGATTCTTTCTTTCAGTAACACTCCCAACAAAAATTATTTTAAACGTATCTATAAACGATCTGTCTATTTCAGCATTAAGGTAATTCTCAATATTTATCCAAGCTGGAAAACGGACAAATGCACCTTCATATCCAAACTTCAAGACTTGTTTTTCAGTAAAGTCAGAGATAGATCTAATTAAATCAGCATTTTTAATTGAATATTTAGCTAGATAGCTAAATATTGAGGAATAAACTTTTGGAAGTAACAAATTCTTTTCAAGGTTAATAGTATCTATAAAATCTCCATGAGTTTCAACTACAATTTTTACCGGTAGTTTTCTTATTTTTAAAGAAAGAATTACAAAAAAACCAGTAATAGGATCTTGCAAGCATATAATTTCTACATTTTGATTCTTAACAATAGATGGTATCTTGAAAAAAAATAAAAAAATTATTTTAAGGTAATTTAAAAACCTATTTTTGTTTTTTTTATTAAAAATAGTCTCGACACCCTCTATAACTGTCGTAGATTTTTTGTCACTAAATGCAAAGACTATAGGATTGCAAACTTTTGAGAGAGACTTAAATTTTATTTGAATATCTTTTGTTACGGGATCAGAGTAAGTAGTTGGAGATATAAAGAGTACTTTATTCATCGTTTAAGAAGCTATTAATTTCTTCCAATAGTTCATCTGAATGAGTCCATGGTACAGAATGGCCAGCTTCAATAATAACTTTTGATTTTACATTATTTAAAAGATTTATTACTTCATTGGATGTTTCTTCAGGGACTAACTTGTCTTTACCTCCAGTTATAACTAGTGTTTCAGACTGTATTTCTGAGATCCAAGGTCTTGCATCATAAGGTACAACAAATCTTCCGCCGTCACTATAAATAAAATCATCCTTTGATCTATGAAAATTGTTCCAAGCCCATTCTGTATACTCATCCTCAATAGATTGTGATTTCCTTAGAAATGAAAATTTTGATTGAGGATTAAAATTTGGAAAAAGTCTTTCTCGAATTCTGACAAAACTTACAAATACCTTGAATGCAATTTTTTCATTATAAACAGCTCCTCCTAACCAGCTGAATGGAGTAATCAAAATTAATTTCCTAACTAGAGTTTCTTTTTTTCTAGCAACAGACATGCCAACAGCACTACCCATGGACCAGCCAACTAAATCACACTTTTCTATATTAAGTTGATCTAATATACTTATAACTAGATCAGCATTTTCGTCTACATCCCATCTTTTCCAACTAGAGTCTGATTTTCCATGATTTCTCATATCAATTGCGATAAACGAAGTTTTTATTTTTGGTAGTATTTTGAACCAACTACCCAATGAGTCAGTTCCCCAACTGTGTAAAAAAACAATTGGAACTGTATCGTTAACATAGGATTCTCTGATGAAATATTCTTTTTCCCTTACAAAAATAGTTCTTCCAGGAAACTTGCTTGGGTGAATTTGAGTATTGCCAGTTATGTCACCTTTTTTTGTTTCAAGCAAGTTTTTTAAGATAGTTGCGACAGCAAAAAATTTAGTTATTGTTTTAATCATTTGCTGTTAATGATATTGACTTTATTTTTATATCTAGAAACAATATCTCCAATTTCCCAAATTTTTACTCCGAATCTTTTGCATATATCATCTATATTTATTGAATTATCGCTTGGTGCTGAGAATAGTAGTCCGCCGCTTGTTTGAGCATCTGACAAAATTTTTACAAAATGTTCTTGATCAATGTCATAGTTTGTATTTTCTCTGGCAGCATCAAAATTTCTTTTCGAGCCTGAAGGATAAATACCATTGTTAAAATATTCCTTTGCGAACTCAATGACAGGTACATTTTCTAAATAAATATTTACTGTCACACTTGAATCTCCAACCATTTCAATTAGGTGTCCCAATAGTCCAAAACCTGTCACGTCTGTAATAGCATTTGCATTTAATTCTTTGGCAACTTCAAGTGCTTTGTCATTCAATGTTGACATTACTTTTGTTACTTCAGATATCGCTTTTTCACTCGCTATATTTTTTTTTATTGCAGAAGAAATAATTCCAGAACCTAGAGGTTTTGTTAGAAAAAGTTTATCACCAACTTGAAGGTTTCTTTTTTTATAGATGACTTCATTAATTATTCCCGTTACTGCAAAACCATACTTGGGCTCTTTATCATCGATGCTATGTCCTCCAATTATGTTACATCCAGCACTCTGCATGATTTCCAAGCCACCTTTTAAAACTTCTGATAATATTTCGAAACTTAAATCATCTCTTGGCCATGAAACAAGTTGTAAAGAGGATACAGGAGTTCCACCCATTGCATAAATATCAGACAATGCATTCGCAGCTGCAACTTTTCCCCAATCGAAAGGGTTGTCTAATATTGGTGTAAAAAAATCGACGGTTTGGACTAATTTGATTCCATTACCAATATCAATTACACCTCCGTCGTCAGGCGAATCTAATCCAACTAAGATTTTTGAAGTGTCTGAATTATTTTGTTGTTTAAAATGCGTCAGTACCTGAGCAAGCTCTTTTTGTGAGAGTTTACATGCTCAACCGGCACCATGTGAGTACTCTGTTAGTCTCATTACACCTCCTTTTAAGAACGCTCTTTATTTACTTCGTTTTTAAACGTTTTTTGAATCTCATTAATCAAAGGATGCTGAGAGTACTCTATTTCGTTTATTTTAGTTACAGGTACTGCATGTTTTGCAGTTGATAATACAAATCCACATTGTATATTTTCTAATTCATCTTTAGCAAGACGCCCGATGGATACATCTAACTTTTTTTCCTCACCAAAACGAAGTAAATATTTACGAGTTATTGAATCAAGGATTCCAAGGTCTAGATCAGGTATGTATATTTTATCGTTCAATATCCATCCAAACGTCCAAGTCGGACCTTCAAGAATAATGTTTTCTCTATTAACTAGTAAGGCATCTGTATATCCATTTGACTCAGCAAGTCTTGTGTGACTGATATTCATTGCATATGATGTAGATTTTGTACCAATATTAAATACATCCTGTTCTAAGAAATCTCCGCCACCTTGCCAGTATGCTTTTTGAGTTTGCAGAGTAAAATTTCTTGGAAGTTTTATTGGTGGCTGATAAAAGCAATAAACATTAAATGTATCTTTTTCATTTCTTAAAATCAATGTCCTGACATAACCATTCTGAAAATTTTCTGCGACCAGCAAAATATCTCTTTTAATTTTTTCAAAATTTATATTGTCGAAAAATACTTTAGATGCCGATTTTTTAAATCTTTCAATGTGTAAATCTATACCAAATGGGTAGCCTTCATGAATTCTAATTGCTTCAAAAATTCCATCGCCTCTCCACACTCCAATATTTTCTACTGGTAGTATGAAATCTTTTTTTTCAACTTCGATGCCATCAATCAAGTACATTTTATTCCTTTTGTCTTATGTAAGTGTTTGTTATGGGCATTCTTCTGTCTTTTCCAAAGGCTTTCTGTGTGAGTTTTACGCCAGGGGCAACTTGTTTTCTTTTGTACTCATTTCTATCTACTTTTTCAAGAACATCGTATACTAAATCTGGTTGTATTCCTGTAGCAATAATTTTTTCAGATGAACTGTCTTGCTCGATGTAAAGATTTAATATTTTATCAAGTACTTCATAATCTGGTAATGAATCAGTATCAAGCTGGTTTGGGCGAAGTTCCGCGCTAGGTTCTTTAGTAATTATGTCTTTTGGTATAACTTCAGAGATTGAATTTCTATAATTTGATAATTCATATACTTTACTTTTATATAAATCCTTTATCAAAGCAAATCCACCAGCAAGGTCGCCGTAAAGAGTAGAGTAACCAACTGCCATTTCTGATTTATTTCCTGTTGAAACAACCATTGCACCAGTTTGGTTTGACAACCCCATTAAAATGTTTCCTCTGACCCTTGATTGAATATTTTCATCGGTTATTTGCCCTAGTTCTTCGTTGAGAGAATTCTTTAGAGTTTCTCTAAAACTATCTACTATTTTCTCAATTTCAATTGTTTTTAGTTTGATTCCCAAATTGGTTGACAATTTAATTGCATCATTTAATGAGTCTTTGGAGTTGTATTTAGATGGCATAGCTACTCCAATTACATTCTGTGCACCCAAAGCGTCCACACAAATTGCAGCAGTCAATGCAGAGTCAATTCCTCCTGAAATACCTATTAAAACTTTTGTAAATTTATTTTTACTGACATAATCTAAAAGTCCCAATTTTAATGCAGAATAAATAGATTCATTCTCACTCATAGAAGGTTTACTTTTAATATCCTTCAACTCAATTGTTTTAGGTCTTATTAATAATGAAGGTTTATCATTCTGCTTTTTAATTTTAAGATCAATATCTAAATGAAACACTTCTTCTTTAAAACTCGAAGCCTGATAAATAATTTCACCGAGGTCATCTACAACAAATGATCCTCCATCGAATACAAGTTCGTCTTGACCTCCTACCATATTCAAATAAATTATTGGTACGTTAAGTTTTAACGCTTTTTTCATAACTATTTCTTTTCGTGTCTCGTTTTTTTGAATATCGTAAGGTGACGCATTGATATTAATGATGAGTGATGCTCCTTGTTTAACTTGCTCTTCTGCTGGACCATTTTCAATCCAAATATCTTCACAAATATTTATCCCAATTGCAATATCGTCGTACCAAAATAATGTATCTGCCTGAGTGCCTTTAGAAAAGTATCTAGCTTCATCAAAAACAGAGTAGTTTGGGAGAAATGATTTATGGTAAATTCCTCTAACATCACCATTCTGAACAATGGCAGCAGCATTAGCTATAGTACGTTTATTATTGTCTTGGTTGTTATGATCACTCTTTCTATCAACAAATCCAATAACTCCACTTGTAAGTGATGAAAAAGCAGCAATTTCCTCTAAAACTGCAAAATTTTTACCGATAAAACTTTCACGAAGCAATAAATCCTCTGGTGGATAGCCTGTGATTGCGAGCTCAGGAAAAATAACTATGTCTGATTCAACTGATTCAGCCTCTTCAAAGCAATTTAGTATAGTTTCTTTATTTTCTTGAATCGAACCCACTGAAAAAGAGCACTGGGCGCCAGTTATTCTTATAGTTTTTTTATCCACACTTTAATGATAGGTTCTTATTGTTATTAAGAAGAAACCTTAATTTCTATAAGCTGGGATTCTTCAATCCATCTATTGACTCTTTTAATTGAAGGCATTCTTTCAACAATTTTGGCTTTTATGTTTATTTTTTGCATTAATTCATGTAATGATTCAGGGTTTCGTCTTCTAAGTTCTGAAACACTTTCAACACCAACTGCTTCAAGTAAATCAGCATAGTCTTTGCCAAGATCTTTTATCTTCATCAATTCAGCTCTCTTTGCCCAATGAAGAAGCTTCGGAGAACTAATACCAGTCTCTTTTGTCAATAAAGCCCTCCCTGATCTTGATGACGCTATTTGAAGGAATGTTGTTGTTGTTCTAACTCTGGCTCTTCTTAATTTTGTAGCCTCAGTATGGGTCATACCATTTATCGAATCAATTGAATTCATGTTTTTGATTTTACAAAATTATTTTATTAACAGTCGTTTTTTTTTAAGAGATTTTCCCACTCTCAAAAGTCTTTTTCTTCATCGTAATCTGTTGGACCAAGAAAATTAAAATTAATTTTTTCAATTTTTACTTCAGATGAAATTAAATAATCGATTAAATTGAAATCTTTGTATGCAGATATTTGAAACTCATCAGTGTCATTTTGTGTCAACAATTCAAATTTTGACCAAAATTGACGAGGAATTAAAATTGGAAAACCTAATTTGTATCTATACTGAGGAATTAAAATTTTTGAATTATTCGATTCATTGTTAAGTAGTTTAAAAATAACATCATCTTTAACTTCGGGTTGATCTCCTAAAAAAAATATGAGATTTTCTATTTGTTTTTGTTCTTGGTAAAAAAATAAAGCCGTTCTTATAGATGAAACGATTCCTTCTTCCCAATTTTCGTTTATCAAAATATTTGAATTATAAAAATTTATTTTTTCTTGAATCAACTCATTTTCGTATCCCAGAACTACAGTTGATAATTCAAAATTGGAGTTTACTTTTTCAATTACAAGTTCTAACAGTGGTTTGTCTTTAATTTCAGCAAGTTGCTTAGGAAATCCCATTCTTGTTGAGTCTCCAGCTGCGAGAATCACTCCTGCATCCATTGTTATACACCGCCTAAAATACTAGTGCCAAAAGTTAATGAGACAATTAATAATACAACTTCAATGTTTCTTAATAGATAAACTTGTTTCAATCCTGAGCCAAAAGAGATAATTGAATATATTGAAACAATTAAAACTAAGAGACCCTGTAAAAAAATTGATGAGACAAAAAGAGCGGGGGCGACAAACAAACATGGGGTTGAAGCAAAAAAATTTATAGTTAACAAATCTTTAGGCATAGGATCTTTTCTAAAAAGAAACTTTAATAATAAGTAAATTATTACTAGTCCTATGACCGTAGAAACAAAAGATGAAAAGGAGGAAGAAAATAATGAAGAAATAGTGCTTGATGAATTAATGAAAGTTTGTAACTCTTCAATTAATGACTTAAACATATTAAATTCTTCTGGAGAAAATTCCTGTTGAAACAAAATTAAGTTTTCTTGTAAATAATCTAATAACCCTGAAATAAACCTAAAGCCACTCATAGTGATTAGAATTGTCGTACTTACAAAGATTGCAATAGACTTTTGAAAAGATCCTTTTTGAACTAATAGCTCGTTATAAATTTCTTTATCAAGACGTAATATGCGTAATATTATATTTTTATCATTCATTTTTTTTTGATTTATTTAAAATCTACTTAATGACTATAACAAAATTAATTTCATACGTTATAACTGTCGCAATGATAGGAGTAATAATTTGGGCACAAAATCAAGTTTCTTTATTTGACTCACCAATTCCAGATTTACCATGGGGTATAGTTTCTCTTGTAGATCTTTATAGTGGATTTATCCTAATTTGCGTATGGATAATTTATAAAGAGTCATTGCCTACAGCAATTATATGGTCATTTTTTGTTTTAATTTTAGGCAACCTCACTACCGCAATTTATGTAATCTACAGCATAAATAAATCAAGAGGAAATATTGTGCATTTTTTTATGGGGAAAAATTCCTAGTCTTTTTTTAAATTATCTAAGAGTATTAGAGAAACGTCCCTGACTCTTACATTATCTCCGTAACCTAGTTCTTTAACGCCGTCATCCATCATTATGTAGCAAAATGGACAAGCAACTGCGACTTCATCAGCACCTGTCTCAATTGCTTCTTGAGATCTTTCAATATTTACTTTTTTGCCGACAGACTCTTCCATCCACATTCTTCCACCACCAGCACCACAGCAAAAACTTTGAGTTCCTTGGCGTTTCATTTCTCTAATCTCTATTCCACCAATTGAGCCAACAATTTCTCTTGGTGCTGTATAAATATCATTATGCCTACCTAGATAACATGAGTCATGATATGTAATTTTATATGGCTTGTCACTTGTTCCAACTTCTATTCTCCCAGACTGAACAAGCTCTGTTAATAATTGACTATGGTGAATAACCTTAAAATCACCACCCAATTGTGGATACTCATTAGCTATAGTGTTAAAACAATGTGGACATTGTGTAATAATTTTATCTACTTTTAGGTTGTTCATATTTTCAATGTTTTGAATTGCAAGTTGCTGAAAAACAAATTCATTTCCTGTTCTTCTTGCGGAATCCCCTGTACAAACTTCCTTGGGCCCTAATACAGCATAAGAAACTCCAGCTCGCTTTAGAAGTGTTGCAACAGCTTTTGTTACTGGTACATTTCTATCATCAAATGCTCCTGCACATCCAATCCAATATAAATAATCGTATTCTTCAAAGTTTGATTCATCAATCACTGGTACCTCGAAATCAAGATCTTCTGTCCACTTTAAGCGATCGTTTTGTGATGCTCCCCAGGGGTTTGATGAGTTTTCCATTGCTACATAAGCTTTGCCAAGTTCTGATGGAAAGTCTGATTCCATAAGCGCTAAATGTCTTCTCATGTCAAGTATCTTGTCAAGAATTTCTATATTTACAGGACATATTTCATCACAAGCTCTGCATGAGGTACAGGCCCATACTTCCTCTGAAGTTATTCTTTCAAAAACATTTGATGAATTAACTTTTAGGGGTCCTGGCGTTGTAATTGTGGCTGGAACAGGAGGCTCTCCAGATTCTGACATTACCTGTCCGACTTTTAAAATTATTTCTCTTGGATCAAGTGATTTTCCTGTCTGGTTTGCTGGACATACTGAAGTACACCTACCGCAAACTGTACAAGCATCTAAATCCATAAGTTGCTTCCAGGTAAAATGGTCAATTATTTCAGTTCCAACGTTATCAATGTCATCTGCCTCTAATAAGTTTCCAATGTCTCTCATAGCTCCTTTGTGTCTTTCTTTGGGAGACATGAACATATTGATTGGAGACGTAATGATGTGACGCAGTTTTGAAAGAGGTAAAGCAATTAGGAACACAAAAAATGAAACAACATGCAGAACCCAAGAAATTCTATGAAATTGTTGAGGATTTGATAAATTTAAAATATCCGCAACAAAATATCCAATAAATGACCATCTCTCATAATCAGGAAAGTTTTCAAAAGCAATTCTTCCAGCTTCGGTAGTAATACCCGATACACCAATGAAAATCAGTAATGACAAAGTTAGATAATCATCCATTGTAGTTTTGGTTTGTATCCGATACTCTGCACCCCTTAGCCTTCTGGCTAAAGCCCAAAAGAGACCTACTAAATAAGCAATTGTCGCAAGCTCTAAAAGAAAAGAATAAACAATATATGTTGTCCCTTGAAGAAATTTAAGATTTGGAGGTAATAAGTGATGGATTTCAAGAGTTAAAGTTCCAGCAAACAAACCTAAAAAGCCAACATAAATTAATGAATGCATCAAACCAGCTGCTTTAAATCTAAGTACAGTTCTCATTGTAATTCCGTCGAAAAAACTTATAAGACGACTTGAAAATGGCACATTTCGTTTTTCTTCTTTTCCTCGTGTCCAATTTTTAACACGAAGAGAAAATAAATAACCAGAAAGATAAATTGTGGCAGCACTTAAAACGTAAAATACATATTGAAGAACTTTGGGAATATTTTCAAAAACACGTCTACCTTCAACTATCTCTCCTTCAGGAAATATGTAACTTGCCCCCCAAAGAAATAAAGTACCTAAAGAAGCTCCAGCAGACAAAAGCAGTACGTAATCATTACCTTTGAGGCTTTTTAATTTATTCATTTTTTAATTCAGTTGATATTTCAATCGATCTATTTGTTGCCTGACGAATTGCATTGAAGATAATATTATCAAAGTTATCAACAATAAGCGAATTAAGGCCAGCTTCTGTAGTTCCTTTTGGAGATTTAACTTTATTTACAAGTTCATCAAAAGTATCATCTTCATTAATTAGATTTGGTAAAGCTTTAATCAATTCTTTTATTAAATTTGTTGCATCATTTTCATTCATTCCTAGCTTGGTGGCTGAATTTACAAGTTGATTTGAAAGCTCATAAAACCAAGCTGGACCACTTCCAGATATTGCTGTTATAAGTGCAAATAGTTCTTCATCAAATTCTTCTGTTTTACCTAAAAACGATAGTCCCCCATCAATAAAATTTAAGTAGTCACCATCATAATTTTTTACAAATGGAATAAGTCCATTATTTTCTCTGATTAGTAAATTAGGCATAATTCTAATTATTTTATTTCCAACATATTGATTTATTGTTTCAATTTCTAATCCAGCAACAGGTGAACAAATTAGTACATTCTCACCAATTTTGTTAGAGGATGATTCAAAAAAGTCTTTAATATTTTGTGGTTTAATGCACAGTATTAAAATGCCAGAATCAATAATTTCAACATTCGGCAGTATTTTAGTGTCATATAATTTAAGTAAACTCCTCCTAGTCTGCTCATTTTCTTCGTATAAGTGCAAATTAACATTGCTATTTCTATGCAAACCTTCAAAAAAAGCAGTTCCTAAGTTTCCAAGACCTAGAATACTAATATCTATTTTTTTCATCATTCAATAGTATCAGGTGGTTCAATAATTTCTAAAACTGTATATTTTTATCTTTTTATAAAATTTATTTGCATAAATTTATGAGTATGATATATTTATATACAAATCTAAGTAATTATGCTTAGATTATATATATAAAAAAACATAGATAAAGAGGATGGTAAACAATGAGCGGAACATTAACTGCATCACAAGTTAAACCTGGTGTAAGGAGATCAAAAAAATACACAACAGGAAGAGTATGCGCATTCGATACTTGTGAAACAGTGATAAGCGTATATAACAAAAAGAAATTTTGTTTTCTTCACGCACCTGTCTCCTATCCGAGGGTAAGAGGGCATTTGCCAAGAGAGCAAGAGCGTAGTTTATAAATAAAAGATTTTAAGAGAGGATATTTTAAAATGGGAAAAGCCGTAGGAATCGACTTAGGAACAACAAATAGCGTTGTTGCAGTACTAGAGGGTGGAGAGCCAACTGTAATTGCTAATGCAGAGGGGAATAGAACAACACCTTCCATTGTTGCTTTTAAGTCAGAAGAAGTTTTAGTTGGAGAGCTTGCAAAAAGACAAGCAATTACAAATCCAGATAATACTGTGAGGTCAATCAAAAGACATATTGGTACTAATTGGAAACAAAACTTTGAAGGCAAAGACTATACACCTCAAGAAATTTCAGCACGAATACTACAAAAACTCAAAAGAGATGCAGAATCATATTTAGGAGATGATGTTACAGATGCTGTAATAACTGTGCCAGCATATTTTAATGATGCTGAAAGACAAGCGACAAAAGAAGCTGGTCAAATTGCTGGTTTAAACGTATTAAGAATTATAAATGAGCCGACAGCAGCATCTCTCTCCTACGGACTAGAAAACAATGAAGACCAAAAAATTCTTGTATTTGATTTGGGAGGTGGAACGTTTGATGTTTCTATACTCGAAATCTCTGAAGGTGTATTTGAAGTTAAATCAACGTCGGGAGATTCCAAACTAGGTGGAGATGATTGGGATCAAAGAGTAATGGATTGGCTAATTGATAAATTTAAATCATCTACTGGTATTGATTTATCAAATGATAAAATGGCGATCCAAAGGGTACAAGAAGGCGCGGAAAAAGCTAAAATTGAACTTTCATCTACTAGTGAAACTGAAATTAATTTACCGTTCATCACTGCTAATGATGCAGGGCCTCAACACTTGCTTGAAAAATTAAGTAGATCAGAGTTTGAAAAAATCACTGCAGATTTAGTCGAAAGAACTAAAGAACCTGTTGAGAAAGCACTGTCAGATGCGGGTATGCAATTCACAGACATAGATCATGTAATACTAGTTGGAGGATCAACTCGAATGCCATCAGTTCAACAACTTGTTAAGTCTTTAACCGGTAAAGACCCTCACAAAGGAGTCAATCCTGATGAAGTTGTTGCATCTGGAGCAGCTATTCAAGCTGGTGTGCTAAAAGGTGATGTCAAAGATGTTCTTTTGTTAGATGTAACACCTCTTACTTTGGGTGTAGAAACCAAGGGCGGAATCATGACTAAAATGATTGAAAGAAATACAACAATCCCTACTAAGAGATCCGAAGTTTTTAGTACAGCCGAAAATAATCAAACTCAGGTTGAAATTCATATTTTACAAGGTGAAAGAGAAATGGCATCTGGAAATAAGTCATTAGGACGATTTACTCTTACTGACATCCCTGCCGCTATGGCTGGTACTCCCCAAATAGAAGTAACTTTCGACATTGATGCTAATGGAATTGTAAATGTTAATGCTAAAGATTTAGGCACAGGAAAAGAGCAGGCTATAACAATTACAGGCGGTACAGCACTAGAAGACGATGAAATCGAGAGAATGATAAAAGATGCTGAACAACATGCCAACGAAGATGCCAAAAAGAAAGAGCTTGTTGAAACTAGAAATATGGCTGAAGGAATGGTTACTTCAACTGAGAAAATGCTAGAAGAAAATAAGGATAAGGCAACTGAAGAAGAAGTTACATCAATCAATGATGCAAATGATAAGTTAAAAAAACTATTAGAAAATGAAGATTTGAACATAGAAGATTTGAAAAGCGGTATCGATGAACTCGCAAAAGCAAGTCAATCATTTGCAGAAAAACTGTATGAGGAAGTCCAAAATGACACAACTAACCCATCTTCAGATGAGTCAGATGACGTAGTTGAAGGTGAAGTTATAGAGGATGAATAAAGAAGAAGAATCTATAGTTGAAGAAGTAGATAATACTCCTGATGAATCTTCTCAGTTGGAAGATGTGATTGAAGAAACCTCCGTACCTTTGTCACAGTATGAAAAAATAAAAGATGATCATTTAAGACTTGCAGCTGAATTTGATAACTTCAAAAAAAGAGCAGAAAAAGAAAAAGAAAGCATAGGTACAGCATCTATCGCTTATTTTGTAAACTCACTTTTTCCTCTCATTGATAATTTTGAAATGGCAATGAATCAGGATGAGGTATCAAAAGAGCTTGAAACTTTTAAAAATCTTCTTGATTCAGTTTTAGAAAGCTTACAAGTTGAGGAAGTTGGAAATGTGGGCGAAGAATTTGATCCTTCAATACATGAGGCTGTTGAACATACCGGAGAGGGAGAGACTCAAAAAGTAGATACAATCTTGAGGAAAGGTTATCTGTTCCAAGGTAGTTTAATTCGTCCTGCGATGGTAAAAGTTAAAAGTGAGTAGAGACTGGTTAGACAAAGATTTTTACGCCACACTTGGTGTCTCGAAGGATGCTAGTACTCAAGATATAAAAAAAGCATACAAGAAATTAGCTAGAGAAAACCACCCAGATTTAAATCCTGGTGATACAGAAGCAGAAAAAAGGTTTAAAGAAATTTCAGAAGCCAGCTCAGTTTTAGGCGATGAGAAAAAAAGGCAAGAATACGACCAGATACGTTCAATGGGAGCTTCAGGTTTTGGAGGTTTCGGTGGTCAAGGGTTTAACGTTGACGACTTTGGAGACTTATTTGGAAATTTGGGCGATATTTTTGGCTTTGGTGGCTCTGGAGGAAGACGAAAAGGTCAAACTTATCAAACAAATATCAATATATCTTTTGATGATGCCGCCAAAGGCGTTGAAACTGTAATACCGCTTCGCAAAGAGGTTGTGTGTTCTGAGTGCAAAGGTACTGGAGCTGACAAAGGTGAAGCATATCACAGATGTAAAATCTGTAATGGAAGTGGCCAAACAGCATCCAATCAAGGTTTCTTTTCTTTTGCTCAAACTTGTTCTGCTTGCAAAGGTCAAGGGAACATTATTGATAAGGTATGTAAAATCTGCAGAAGTTCCGGCGCCGTAATTGAAAATGAATCTATAAAAGTAAAAGTTCCAGCCGGAGTAGATAATGGAACAGTAATTAGATTGCGTGGCAGAGGTGGTCCAGGGGACACAGGAGCACCTGATGGAGACCTCTTGGTTCAAGTTAGTGTAGAATCACACAAATTCTTTAAAAGAAACAACAGTGACCTTATCCTTGAAGTTCCTTTGCTTTTTACTGAAGCAGCTTTAGGTTCAAGTATCAAAATTCCCACCCTTAAAAAATCTGTTACTCTTAAAATTCCTCCAGGTACTCCTAGTGGAAAAACCTTCAAGATTAAAGGTGAAGGTATAGCACCTCAAGGTAGGAGACCAGGAGATTTATATGTGAAAGTATTCATATCTCCACCAACAAATCTATCAAGATCTGCAAAAAAACATCTTGAAAATTATCGTGATCAATTTGAATCTGGTGACAGTCCAAGGAATTATTTATATGAGTAACGATGACTCCAAGGCTATCTATTTTATTTCTGTAGCCTCTACTCTTTCTGGTATACATCAACAAACAATAAGGACATATGAGCAAAAAGGTTTAATTAAGCCATTCAGAACTGGTGGAGGAACAAGGCGTTATTCACAAGAAGATATAGATAAATTAATACAGATTCAAAATCTTTCTCAAAGGGGTATAAATTTAGATGGAATAAAAATCATATATGAAATGAAAGACAAGATTGAAGAACTACAAAATAAAATAATCTCATTAGAGCACGAAATGTCTTATCAAAAGATTGATTCAAAAAATAAAGAACGAGAAATTCACCAAAGTTACAAAAATGAAATTGTTAAAAAAACTAATAAATCAATCAAAAAAACAAATTAAAATAATTTAAATGGACACAGGTAACATAATTCTTTTTTTAAAAAAGTTTAGTTTTATAAGATTGGTTGGAACTGGAATAGTTCTGAGAGTATTCATTGCAATCATTGATGGTATTTTTGGGTTACAAATTAATGAAGTTGAAAACTTTAACTTCTATATTTTTGGTCTTGCTTTGGCATACACAATCCTCTGGATGTTTAATAAAAGCTACTCTGATGAAGAAGAGTAGTATAATTTTTAGTGAACTCTAGTCATAGAATTACAAATCTCGATTTTATCAGAGGTTTTGCCCTCTTCGGAATACTTGTAATTAATGTAATAGCATTTGGCCTTCCACTTACTGCAACTACAAATTCATCTACATACGGAATTGTAAATACACTTGATTGGATAGTCTTGGTAATTTCATCTGTATTTTTTGAATATAAAATGATGGGTTTGTTTTCTATGCTTTTTGGTGTCGGCATAATAATTTTTTTAGATAATGCAGAAAAAAAGACTTCAAAACCAAAAATACTAGCTATTTGGAGAAATTTTTTATTATTTTGTTTTGGAATAATTCACCTATCAATTTGGGAAGGTGACATACTTGCACCATATGCAATCTGTGCTTTTTTGCTAATCATATTTCCCAAAGTAGAAAATCCGAAATTCATATTTGCTGCAATAGTTTTTTTGATGACAGCATCTATTTTAATAACAAATTATTTCTCTTCGTTGTACGATTCAAGTGGAAACTTGATTTCACAAGAAGAATGGGTTCTTTTAGCTAGTGAAGGCGGTGCACTGTCGTACGGTAAGTTTTGGTTTCCAGATTCAGAATCTTGGGGCTACCTTATTGGCATGTGGTGGTACATTGGAGCATTTTTCAGAGCAATATCTTTAATGCTTTTTGGATTTTTGTTATACAAATTAAATATTATTCAAGGTAAAAAAGAAATTTCATATTATAAAAAAATATCTCTTTATGGATTTTCAGTAGGTTTACCTTTGGCTATCTACAGTATCTATTTACTCGTTAGTTCAAACTATGATCCATCTGTTCTTTTCATCAGCAATATTTTTAATACCCTATCGGTTATACCAATGGTTCTGGGATACACAGGACTTTTGACAATTCTTAATTTGAAACTAAAAGATTCTATAAGTAATAGACTGCAAGCAAGTGGTAGGTTGGCCTTAACGAATTATATTACTCAGACAATTTTTGGAGTTTTTATCTTAGGCGCATTTGGTTTAGATACGTTTTCTAGATCACAATTAATGATATTTGTATTTTTAGTTTGGATAATTCAAATAACTTGGTCAAAAATACTTTTAGATAGATTTAATTATGGACCTTTAGAGTGGTTTTGGAGAAAATTAACTTATCTTTTTACTTAGCTTTTATATTTTGCAATAAAAGCGTCAATCTTGTTTTCTAAAATCGGAAGCGTTATACCTCCATCACATAAGACTTCATCATGAAAGTATCTTATATCAAATTTATCACCAAGTTCATTTTCGGCTTTTCTACGAAGTTTTTCAATCTTTAGTTGGCCCATTTTGTAGGAGCAAGCCTGACCAGGCCAAGCAATATATCTATCAGTCTCAATATTTGCATTAAGTTCTTCTATCGGAGAATTGGCTTTAAAGAATTCTATAGCTTGATTTCTAGACCATCCCATACCGTGCATTCCAGTATCAAGCACCAAACGACAGCCTCTCCATGCATCATTTCCTAGCCTTCCTAGTTGCTGAACATCATTAGAGTAAAGACCCATTTCGTTAGCTAATTGCTCTGAATAAAGTCCCCAACCCTCTACAAATGCTGTTGATGCTACATATCTCTGAAAATCTGGAACATCTTGTAACTCTACGGCAATGGTTCTATCAAGATGGTGTCCAGGTATAGCCTCATGAAAAGCAACGGATTCAGCCTCAAAGATGCTTTTTGTTTCTGCTTTATAAGTATTGAGAAAATAAGTACCATCTCTTGATCCATCTGGTAGAGGTGGGTAGTAATAAGCAGGTGGAGCATGTTGCTCGGATTCAGCAGGTACTGGGAGAACTTTACATGGAGATTTTGGAAATACTGTAAACCATTGATCCAAAGGCTTGTAGGCCCTTTCTATTGTATCAATTGCTAGTTGTAACATCTGTTCTTTGCTTTCATACCTCATTGAAGGTTCTGTTTGCATTTTGTGTATTACATCTTCGGGCGTATCAACTCCATCAAATACATTTTTTCCAATTTCAAAAAACTCTTTTTTTAATCTCTCTATTTCTGATAGACCTATTTCGTGAACTTCTTTTACTGTTGTATCTTTATGTCCTGTATATTTTCTTAATGCTCTTAAATAAGACTCTTCTCCACCATCAATCCACATAATCCCACATTTGTCGTCTCCTCGTCCCTTAGGAAGATGGTCAGTTTTTAATTGGTCTAAATAAGCTGATACGGTTGGTCTAATATTTGAATCAATAATGTTTATTGCTTTATCTTTCCATTCAGATATTTCCGTGTCTGAAATCTCCGGAGAGAAATTGACTAAAAGTAATGGGTCTTGATCCAAAGAAGAAGCTAGATAGTTTTCTAGTTGATCAATAGTACGTAATAAGTTTCTTTCTGTTGCAACTCTATTGTTATTCAGGCCAACTTTTTGAACTTCGGCAATTTGGGTATATAGTCTTTTGTATAATTCAAGTCTTTTCAACATCATATCGGCTGACTCAGAATCAGGAATAAACATTTGCTGATTGTAATCAATTAAAAATCCTGTAAACCCAGATACCCCAGCTCCAAATTCCCAATTTCTATCAAGAAGAGAATCTTTGTTTGAACTAAGAGCAAATTCCAACATACCATGAGTGACTTTTTCTCTGTTTGTAAGTTTATTTTGATCAATAGCATTTAAACGTTTAATAAAGCTATCAACAATTTCTTCTTCTCTTTCAAATTGGTCAACTGTAAGTTGCTCTATTTGATCAAAGTATTTCTTATGTCCGCGCATTATTGCCGATGTTGGTGAGGTGTCTAGGGAATTTTGAAAAAAATCCGTAGCGAGACTCATCAATAGATTATCTGACATTTACAGCTCCTTTTATTTTTATAAAAATATTTATATTAATTAGTCTATCTTTTATTTCTAATTTTAAATGTCTAACTTTTGGATATTTTAAAAGTAAACTTTATTAAAAAATTAGCGGAGAACTTGGGGCTTGATTGGTAATTTAGAACAAATCTAGTATGTACGAATTAAGTTATCTTACTAAAATTAGATTATGACACACAAGAAAAAGTTTAAAAATACATTAGACGACTTACACAAAGAGCTTTGTGACGTGAGTGATTGGATGTATCATAATCCCGAATTAGGATTTGAAGAATTTGAAACTTCAAAATATTTAGTAGATTTTATTCAAAGCAAAAATGTTAAAGTTAATTACCCATCACATAAACTTGATACGGCTTTTGATGTAACCTTTGGAGATTCTGGACCACTTGTAGTGCTATGTGTCGAATATGATGCCTTACCAGAAATTGGACATGCATGTGGACACAATATCATTGCAACTGCATCAATTGGGGCTGGATTAGGATTACAAGATATAGCAAATGATTTAGGTATTAGGGTGAAGCTTCTTGGTACGCCTGCTGAAGAAGGAGGTGGAGGTAAAATTATATTACTAAATAATGGGGCTTTTGAAGATGCTAAATGTTCAATGATGATTCACCCAGGATCTGAAAATGTAGTTAACCCAACTTTTACAACCATTCAACAATACACAGTAGAATTTTTTGGTAAAGATGCTCATGCTGCTGGAGCTCCTCAAGAAGGAATAAATGCTTTGGATGCGCAAATACAACTGTTTGTTAATGCTTCGACTTATCGACAACAGATGGTACAAAGTGACAGAATGCATGGTGTGATACGAGAAGGTGGTTTTAAACCTAATATAATTCCTTCATACACAAAGTCTGAATGGTATTTAAGATCATTGAATAAAGATGGGCTAGACAAAATTGAAAGTGATTTTTACAATTTTGCTAATGCAGCAGCTTTGTCTACAAAGTGTGAAGTAAAAATAACTTCTCCTGATTACCGGTATGAGGAAATAAATAATAACAAAACTGTGTATGAATTGTACATGGCGAATTCTGCGGATATAAATAGAGAGATGATTTTACAAAAAGATGCTAAAAGCCCAGGTTTAGGTTCAACAGATATGGGAAACATTTCTCAAGTTTTCCCATCTATTCATCCAATGCTTTCTATAGATGCCAAAAATGCTGTTAATCATCAGCCAGAGTACGCAGCAGCAACTATCACTCTAGGTGGTCACAAAGCAATATATGACGGTGCTTATGCAATGGGTACAACAATTATTGATTTAGCTGAAAAAAATCTCTGGGATAGCCTTTAGAGAATTTGACTTAAAAAGAGCTTAGTTCTTTCACTCTCTGGATTATTAAAGAATTCTTCAGGAGTATTTTGCTCAACAAGTTGTCCTTCGTCAAATAACATGACTCTATCTGCGACTTCTTTTGCAAAGCCCATTTCATGAGTAACCACAATCATTGTCATACCAGATTGTGCTAATTCTTTCATAACGTCTAACACTTCTTTGATCATTTCAGGATCTAATGCAGAAGTAGGTTCGTCAAAAAGCATAATCTTTGGTTCCATAGCTAGTGCTCTTGCAATTGCTACTCTTTGTTGCTGACCACCAGAAAGCTGTCCCGGAAACTTTTGAGCCTGTTCTGGAATTCCAACTCTTTCGAGAAGCTCCATTGCTTTTTCTTCAGCTTCGGCCCTATTCTTTTTTCTAACCCATATCTGGGCAAGGGTAATATTCTGCATAACTGTTAAATGTGGGAAGAGATTAAAGCTCTGAAAAACCATTCCAACTTCAGACCTGATAGCTTCTATGTTCTTCAAATCATTTGTAAGCTCTATACCGTCAACAATTATTTGACCTTCTTGATGTTGCTCAAGCCTGTTAATGCATCTTATAAATGTAGATTTACCTGAACCTGATGGACCACAAATTACAAGAACCTCTCCTTCTGCAACGTCCATGCTTATACCTTTTAATGCTTGAAAATCTCCAAACCATTTTTTAACATCTTTTGTTTGAATTATGCTCATACGCTATTACCTCTCTCCTAATCCTAACTTCTTTTCAACTTTCATGCTTCTTCTCGAAAGCGTAAATGTAAATATCCAATATACGATTGCTACAAAAATTAAATTCTCCCTATCATGACCAACAAAGTTTACAGGTATTGATTGATTTCCTATAACAGTTTTTCCAATAGTGAGGAAATCAAATAATCCAATAATTGTCACAAGACTTGAGTCTTTAAACGCTGTAATAGCACTGCTGACAAGAGTAGGTATAACTGCTCTTAAAGCCTGTGGCATAATAATTAAAGAAATTTTTTGAAATGGGCTCATTCCTATTGCATCAGCTGCTTCATATTGTCCTTTTGGAATGGATTGTAGACCACCTCTAATATTTTCTGCAAAGTAAGCACCACTAAAAAAAGCTGTCACCATCAATACTCTAACTATTAAGTTGAACTCAACTCCTGCGGGTAGAAATACTGCTAAGGTGACGCTTGCAAAAAATAACCATGTGATATATGGCACAGACCTAGTTAATTCAATAATTCCAGTACAAACAATTCTAATTATTGGTAGTTTTGAGTTTCTCCCTAGTGCCAATAAGACTCCGAGTGGGAAAGAAACATATGTTCCAAATATGGCCAGTAACCATGTTAAAGAAAAACCTCCAAAAATACTTGAACCCGGAACGACTATGCCAGTATCTGATGCTCCCCCTCTTAGTAAAAAGGTAAGAGTAACCAATGCAACTGCCCACACGATTAAAAGACTTCTTTTACCCTGCGATGAAGTTGATACAGCTGGAACCACAACCGAGAATAATGCTATCAAGAGTAAGCAAGTTTTAGCCAACATCGGTAAACCAGAAAAGACACCAACAAGTGTTAATAGGAAAGTAAGTCCTAAGTAAGTTGAGTAATATTTTTTAAATATAGAGTTATTAACAAAAGTAATTACTAAAAAACCCCAAAGTAAGAAAGCTCCAAATATAGGAAGGTCACTGCCAAGCACGACTGACATGTCAATTTGTGGTTTTTTGAAAATCCAAGAAAAAATTAAAAGAGGTAATAAAAACCATGATAAAGACATGATTGACTTAATACTTTTTATATTTTTAAGATACATTCCAATAAAATAACTAGCCAAGAATGATACAAAGATGACTGTCCAAGGAATCTTTGTGGTATCAGCTATTGGCATTACAGGGTCAGGAATAATTCTTTCATTATTTTGATCCAGTTGAATAGTGGGTAGCTTTATAAACCAAAGAAGTGCAACAGGGATGAATAAATAAAAGAAAACCATGTCAGAGCTATTTACAGTGAAGTTAATATTTATAAATCGGATACTAAAAAATATTACACAGAAAATAGCAACTGGAATTAATATTCCTAACCTTGTTTCCATAGAAAAGACTTCTTCTGTTATAACCGATCCATCATTTCCCATAAAGCTTGAATTTGTTGGAGCAATTATTGTAAAGAAAAGTACACCTAGTCCGCCTTTAAAAAAGGAATTAAATACCTTAGAACTTTTTACCCTATCATCACTTCTCCAAATGCCAATAGATAATCCTGCAAGAACAAAAGTAAGTCCAACTGATAACCAGACTCTGATAAAGTCTTCCTCTGGATATGCTTGAACCATGTATAACTGCATATTGTTTAATACAGCCAGCCAATCTTTATCTGACGTTAATGCAAAACCAAGCATTCCCCTGAAAAAATTAATTACAAGATACGATGTAGCAATAGTTAAAGCTGCAGATCCGACAGATGAGAACAAGCTCTCTTGTAATGACTTTGCGTTCTTTTTAATTAAATCAACCATTACCTCTCCACTATTTTCATTTTTCTATTG
>ENA-OSEY01000309-OSEY01000309.1-marine-metagenome-genome-assembly--contig:-NODE-309-length-35927-cov-2.940586_pt1 | contig 35927 bp, 38 predicted proteins | sample MGYA00248465_ERZ534230 | MGnify/ENA primary metagenome ERZ534230 (study PRJEB26409, sample SAMN06344110) | marine metagenome | isolation source: Sea water from surface | place: Atlantic Ocean:Southern... | reverse complement strand
AGCATCAGGAACAGTTACTTTAGAATTAGGTTTAACTGAAACACCAACTATTGTTGTTTATAAAATGGATAAATTTACATGGTTTCTAATCTCAAAAATGGTCAAGGTAAAATTTGTTTCTCTTGTAAACCTTATTTTAGGCCGAGAGTCTTCTAAAGAGTTGTTGCAAGATAATTATAACAAAGAGAGTTTAATTAGTGAGTTAAATAAACTATTATTAGACACTGAAGTTCAAAAGAAACAGATTGAAGACTTAAAAGAATTTAAAACAATTATGGAAAAAAATATTGATAGTCCTAGCGATAATGCCAGTATGATAATAAAAAGTATAATAGAAAATTAACTATCTTTTATGAATATCTATATATTCCCTAACTCCGTTTCCAACATACAATTGACGTGGTCTACCTATTCTTTGACTTGTATCCTCAATCATTTCATTCCATTGCGAGACCCAACCTACTGTTCTTCCAACAGCAAATAAAACTGTGAACATATCCATTGGAAAACCTAAAGACTTCATAACAATACCAGAATAAAAATCAATATTAGGGTAAAGTTTTTTTTCTATAAAATACTCATCTTCAAGAGCAATTTTTTCAAGCTCTACAGCAATAGCAAGAAGCGGGTCATCTTTTATACCTAAATGATCAAGAACCTCATGACATATTTTTTGCATTACTTTAGCTCTAGGGTCAAAGTTTTTATAAACTCTATGTCCAAAGCCCATTAATCTAAAAGGATCATCCTTATCTTTGGCTCTTTTTACAAATTCTGGTATCTTTTTTACATTTCCTATTTCTTCAAGCATTTTAATACACGCTTCATTTGCCCCGCCGTGTGCTGGCCCCCATAGGCAGGCTATTCCTGATGCAATACAAGCAAAAGGATTAGCCCCAGATGATCCAGCTAATCTCACAGTTGAAGTCGAAGCATTTTGCTCATGATCTGCATGAAGAATTAAAATTTTATCCATTGCTTTTGCAAGAGTTTCATCAACATCTTTATTCTCAGTTGGTAAGCCAAAGGTCATATTTAAAAAATTTGAAGCATAATTAAGATTATTTTGTGGGTACATAAATGGTTGACCCAAAGAATGCTTATAAGCCATTGCAGCTAGTGTAGGCATTTTAGCAATAAGTCTATGACAAGCCACTCTTCTCTGCTCAGGATCATTAATATCAAGTGAGTCATGATAAAATGCTGATAGTGCTCCAACAACACCACACATTATTGCCATTGGATGAGCGTCAGGTCTAAAACCCGTGAAGAAACGATTTAATTGCTCATTTACCAATGTATGATGTTTAATAGAATGTTCAAATTTATTAAACTCTTGTTGGTCTGGTAACTCACCGTTTAATAAAAGATAACAAGTTTCAAGATAATTACCTTTTTCAGCTAATTGATCAATGGGATAACCTCTGTATAGAAGTGTACCTTCTTCACCGTCAATATAAGTTATTGTTGATTTACAATTAGCAGTTGAAGTAAAGCCAGGATCATATGTAAATTTTCCTGATTGTGAATATAATTTTGAAATATCTAAAACATCTGGCCCAATGGTACCTTTGTGAACATCAAAATCATATTGATTATCTTTTAATTTTAAATTTGCTTTTTCTTTACTTGTATCTGTCATTTAATATTTTGTAATATCCTCTATTCTATCAAGAACTTCAACCTTTCCAAGAGACTCAATGATTACATTTACTCCCAAAGGAGATAAAAAACCTACCAGTGCTGCTCTCAAAGGCAAACCTAAATCTTTGAAGTTAAGTTTTTCATCTATTAAAAATTTTTTTATAGTATGTTCTATCTCATTAGCATCCCATTTATCAAGTTTTTTAAGTACTTTTGATAGATTTTCCAATGTTTTAATCGATTTATCATTTATTAAATTCAATGCTTCTTCATTAATATTTATTGGTCTTTGGTTGATTATAAATTCTAAATTTTTTTCTATTTCTTTTATGTTTTTGAATCTTTTCAGTAATTCTGGTAGAATTATTTCAATTGATTTAATTTTTTCTTCATTAATTTCATTAAATTTTTTGTCAAAATTCTTTAATAATATCTGTACTGAAGTATTTTTTAGATATTTCGAATTAATATCATCTAATTTTTCTATATCAAATTTTGCAGGTGATTTTCTTATTTTTTCGATAGAAAATAAATCTATCATTTCTTCTTTACAGAAAATTTCTTGATCACCATGGCTCCAGCCTAATCTAAGTAAATAGTTTATTACTGCTTCGGGTAAATAGCCTTTTTCCTTGTAGTGTTCAATACCAAGAGCACCATGCCTTTTTGATAGTTTTGAACCATCTTGTCCATGAATTAGAGGTATATGACTAAATGATGGACAATCCCATTTAAGGCAATCATAAATTAATTTTTGCTTTGCAGCATTTGTTAAATGATCATCCCCCCTGATTATGTCAGTTATATTCATATCATGATCATCAACAACTACCGATAGCATGTAAGTTGGTGTTTTATCTGACCTCATTAATACAAAATCTTCAATTTCTTTGTTATGAATAATAACATCTCCTTGTACTTTATCATTTATGATAGTTTTTCCTATTTCAGGTACTTTAAATCTAATAGCGTGTTTTTTATTTAGATTACCAAAATCAGATTTATCTGCCCAGTCTCTATAAGCAAAACCTAATTCTAACAAATGATAAGCAATTTCGGAGTGTCTTTTAAGATTTTTATGTTGATAAATTATTTCATCGTCATGATTGAGGCCGACCCATTTAAGGCCATCAATAATTTTTTTTACTGCTTCTCTAGATGACCTTTCTCTATCAGTATCCTCAATTCTTAATAAAAATTTTCCATAATTATTTTTTGCATACAACCAGTTAAATAGAGCTGTTCTAACTCCACCTATATGAAGAAAACCGGTAGGTGATGGTGCAAATCTAGTGATAATCATTTTTTAATTCCAAAATAGTATATTTTGAATTGATAAAGCAATTTTATGAGAAAATCACTATAATTTGCTTATACTAATAAGATCTTAGTATACCAACCAAGATACCTTGAATTTGAATTCTTTCAGGCCCGTATATTTTAGTCTCATATGCAGGATTTGCTGGTTCAAGAGCAACTGTGTTGCCTTTTTTTCTTAACCTTTTTAAGGTAGCTTCTTCTCCATCAACCAGCGCTACTACTATTTGACCAGAAAGAGCATCATCAACTTTTTTTATAATTGCTTTATCCTGATCAAGGATACCCGCTCCAATCATTGAGTCTCCTTCAATTTCGAGTGCATAATGATCACCAGTACCAATCATACTACCTGGTACAGAAATTTTATTTTTCTCATATTCAATCGCTGCAATAGGTGTACCTGCAGCAATTTTTCCCATCATTCTCACTTCAATTGACTCTTCATTAAGACCAAAAAGATCTTTTTCTTTATTGCCTTCAATAACTTCAGGTTGAAAATTACCTTTGGGATTTAAGGTGCTTGAAGTAGGTAATTTTATAATTTCGATGGCCCTTGCTCTATGAGCTAATCTTCTTATAAATCCTCGTTCTTCAAGAGCACTAATTAATCTGTGTATTCCTGACTTGGATCTTAAATCCAAAGCATCCTTCATTTCTTCATATGATGGCGCAACACCAGTTTCTCTTAAATTCTGATGTATATATATCAGTAATTCATTTTGTTTTTTTGTTAACATTATACTACCTCCAAAATAAATAGAACTTAAGTAGAACAATGTTTTACTTTTGTTCTTTTTAAAGGTCAATAATTAATTATTTAAAACATAAACTTTCACTTTAGATCCTTTTTTCTGTTTTTTTGAGTGTGGATCAATCATTATTAATGAATTTGATTTTGAAAAAGGAAGTAAAAAGGCACTATCCTGATTTTTTAATAATTTTACCCTCATTTCTCCTATTTTTTTATCAAAATATAAATTCCCCCTTAAATATTGTTTCCTAAAACTAGAAGGAGCAATATCATTATCCAAAATTGCACTTATAATAAAATCTTCATGTTTTATACCTTGTAATGCATAGATAGCTTTTTTTAAGAAAATTTCACTACAGATTAGAGCTGAAACAGGATTTCCAGGTAATCCTATAACAAATGTGTTTTTTCTTGAGCCAAACATCATTGGCTTACCGGGTTGCATAGCTATTTTCCAAAAATCTAACTTAAAACCCATTTTTATTAATGAACTATGGGTTAAATCGTATTTTCCAACAGATGCTCCTCCAATAGTAACAAATAAATCACATTTATTAGTCTTCCCAATTTTTTTTGATAATTCGATAGCATTATCTTTTGCGATACCAAAATCAATTGGATCTCCACCCCAATTTTTAATTAGTGAGATTATTGATGGTTTTGATGAAGCTGGTTGATTATATTTATTCGTTTTTTCTCCAACTTCAATAATTTCATCTCCAGTAGCTAGAATACCAATCTTGGGCTTTCTGAATACTTCTATTTTTCTTTGATTCATAACTCCCAGTAAAGCAATATCTCTTGTATTGATAAGTTTAGGAGCTTTTAAAACAAATTCATTGCTAATATCATTAGACTTTTTTCTAATGAAGTTTTCTTTATTTTCTTTTTTAATTAAAACTTCATCTTTAGTTTCAATACAATTCTCCTGAATTATAATTTTATCAGCACCTTTAGGTATTGGGGCCCCAGTATAAATTCTAAAAGCTTGATTTTTTTGAATGCATCTATCAACTCTATCGCCAGCTTTAATCTCTCCAATTAATTTAAAGCTTATAGGAGTTATATTGAGATCCCTTTTTCTTACTGCATAACCATCCATAGATGAAAGATCTAATCCAGGGTGATTCCTTTTTGATTTTATATTTGATTTTAAAACCCTTTTGTATGAATTTTCGATATTTATTTTTTCTTTAACTATTAAAGGTTTTATTTTTTTGAAAATTATTCTTTGGGCCTGTTCAACGCTTAGAGGTTTTATTTTCTTTTCCAATTACCTGATTTTCCCCCACTTTTTCTGATGAGCTTAATAGAATTAATTTTTGCTTTTTTATCAATACTTTTCACCATGTCATAAATTGTTAAACAAGCTATATTTACAGCAACCAATGCTTCCATTTCAACACCGGTTTTGTTTGTTGTGGAAACAGTCGCTAAAACATTGATGTCTTTTTCATTAATAGAAAAATCAATTTTTATTGCCTCAATAGGAATAGGGTGACAGAGCGGTATCAAATCAGAGGTTTTTTTTGCTCCCATTATACCAGCAATTCTTGCGGTATTAATAACATTGCCTTTAGACACTTTATCATCATTAATTTTATTTAAAGCTTTTTTACTCAAAATCATTGTTCCTTCGGCAATAGCAACTCTTTTGGATGATTTCTTATCTTGAATATCAACCATATTTGCTTCACCTTTACTATTTATATGACTTAAGTTCTTCATTAATATCTAACAGTAAATGATTTTAATAAATTTATAATATTTGATGATTTCATAATGCTTTCACCAATTAAAAAGTTTTTAATATTGTGATCTAAAAGAAACTCAATATCTTTCTTATTTGATATCCCAGACTCACTTATTAATGTAATATCATCATTAATTTTTTTTGAGAGATTAATACTATTATTTAAGTCTGTTTTAAATGTTCTTAGATCTCTATTATTAATTCCTATGATTTTTGGTTTTAAATCAAGAGCCCTGTTCAATTCATCTTCATTGTTAATTTCAAAAATAACATCCATTTTCATCTTTTTTGCAGTTTCATATAATTCATTAGCAGTTTCTTGATTTACCATCTTCATTATTATTAATATACAATCAGCCTTGTAAAACCGCGCTTCATAAACTTGATAAGGATCAATCATAAAATCTTTTCTGAGCAATGGAAGATTAACATTCTCATGAATATCTCTAAGAAATTCTAATTTACCCTGAAATGAGGGAAAGTCGGTCAACACTGAAATACAAGAAGCATTTCCAGCCTCATAATCATTTGCAATATCAATGTGATTAAAATCCTGTCTAATTATTCCCTTTGAGGGACTTGCCTTTTTAACCTCAGCAATAATCCCTGGATAGCCATTATTATTTTTTTCTTTAAGATTACTATGAAAACCTCGAGTACTTTTCATATTCTTAATTAAATTAATAATATCTTCTTGAGGGAAATTTAATTTTTTTTCTTCTACCTCACTAATTTTATAGTCCTTTATCTTATCAAGAATATTATATTTCATTTGATGCCTTAATAAGTTTTTCTAACGATGATTTTGCGTTCCCTTCATCAATTGACTTATTCGCTAATTCCATTCCATGTTTAATATTCTCTGCAATACCAAAAATGTAAATTGCAGCTGCTGCATTTAAGATTACTATATTTCTGAAGGCACCTTTTTCTCCATCAAGAAGTTTTAGAATTTTTTGTGCATTTATTGTTGGTGAGTCTCCAATCAATTCATTGGGATTAGCCTTACTAAGACCATAATCTTCTGGGTTTAATTCATAACTTATAATTTTATTATTTTTTAGCTCAACAACATATGTCTTTGAAGTTGTCGTTATCTCATCTAGACCATCAGAACCACATACAAGCATAACATGTTTGGAGCCTAATTTTTTTAATGTTTCTGCAAAAGGTTTGAGCCATTTGGTATCAAATACTCCTATTAATTGTTTTTTTACATTTCCTGGATTACTTAAAGGACCTAAAAGATTAAATATTGTTCTTTCTTTTATTTTTTGTCTTACTGGCCCAACATATTTCATAGCTAAGTGATGGTTAGCTGCAAACATAAAGCCAATATTCGATTTTTTTATACAATTCAAAATGTTTTCAGAGCTAGAATTAATATTAACACCTAATTCTTCCAAAACTTGAGAAGATCCTGATTTTGAGGTTAAGGCTCTATTCCCATGTTTTGCAATTATACAACCGGCTCCAGCAGCTACAAGTGTGGCTGCAGTAGAAATATTATAAGTCCCTGATTTATCACCCCCAGTTCCACAAGTATCAATAGCATTTTCTGGAATATTAACTTTTGTTGATTTTTCTCTTAAAACCTCAACACCTGCTGTAATGTCGTCAATTGTTATACCTTTATCGTTTAAGCCAATTAAAAAATCTTCTATTTCAAGTTCATTAGCTTTTCCCTCTAAAATAAAATTAAAACAGAATTTAATATCTTCTTTTTTTAAAACCTTATGTTTTTGAATGTCGCTTATAATATTTTTAAAATTATTCATTTTGTAAGCCCTAAGAAATTACTAAGCATTTTGTGTCCATATTCTGTGGCTATACTTTCAGGATGAAATTGAATACCCTCAATGATATTATTTTTGTGCCTTACTCCCATAATTGTCCCTTCTTCAGTTCTTGCGGAAACATAAAGATCGTTTGGTAGAGATTTTTCTTCAATTACTAATGAATGATATCGTGTTGCATTAAAAGTTTTCGGTATATCCTTAAAGACTCCTTTTTCATCTGAAATTATTTCACAAATTTTTCCATGAAATATTTTTTGAGCTCTAATAATTTTTCCATTTAAAGCATATGCTATCGCTTGATGACCTAGACAAACTCCAAGTAATGGAATTTTTGAGTCAACGCATGTTCTTACTAAATCAACGCTAATTCCTGCACTAGTTGGTTCACCTGGGCCTGGAGAAATAACAAAACCTTTTGGTTTTAGATCAATTAACTTATCGATTTTTACTTTATCATTTCTAAAAACTTTGACTTTTTGCCCTAAGTCACCAAGGAAATGATACAAATTCCATGTAAAGCTGTCATAATTATCAATCAGAATGATCATTTAATTTCCTATTTCGTTAAGACTTCTTTTGCAGCTGAAAACAAAGCTTGAGCTTTATTTAGAGTTTCATTAAATTCATATTCTTCATCAGAGTCATATACAACCCCTCCACCTGCTTGGACATACATTTTATTATCTTTTATAACAGCTGTTCTTAGGGCTATAGCAGTGTCCATATCCCCAGAGGATGAAAAATAACCAATTGCACCTGAATAAATACCTCTTTTCCTATCTTCTATTTCATTAATTATTTCCATTGCTCTAATCTTAGGTGCTCCGGTAACTGTTCCTGCTGGAAAACCAGCGCATAATGCAGATACCCTGTCTTCCTCAGGATTTAGATCTCCTTCAACAGTGGAGTAAATATGATATAAATGGGAAGTTTCTTGAATTTGAAATGATTCTTTAACATTAATTGAACCAACTTTTGAAACCCTTCCAACATCATTTCTTCCAAGGTCAAGAAGCATTAGATGCTCTGCTAGTTCTTTTGGATCAGACAATAAATCTTCTTTTATTTCTTTTTCTTTTCCTTTTTCTTTAAGTCTAGTTCCCGCAATTGGTTTTATCGTTACTTTATTCTTTTCAACTTTAACCAATGTCTCAGGACTAGATCCTACGATAAAGAAATCACTGAATTTTATGTAATACATATAGGGGGAAGGATTAATTTTACGCAATGTTTCATAAAGCAAAAATGGATGAGCATTAAATTCGATTGATAGTCTCTGGCTAGGAACAACCTGAAATATATCTCCTGCTTTGATGAATTCCCTCGCTTTTCTAACATTTTCAAAATATTGTTCTTTTGTGAAGTTAGATTGTATATTTCCAAATTCTTTTTGATTACTTTTTAATTTTATAATTTGATCGGATTTAATTTTTTCTTCAATTTGACTTAATTCAGACTTAGTTGAATTAAATGCAGTATCCGCACTGATATTATCATCATGCCAAACTGCCTTACAAATAAGTATCTCATTAAGATTTTTGTCAAAAACCACTGTAATAGAGGGCCTTAATAAAATACAATCTGGTATATTAAATTCATCAATCTTTTCTATTGGAAGCTCTTCAATATTTGCAACAAAATCATAACCAATGTAACCAAATATACCTGATGCGATTGAAGGAATGTCTTCAGAAATTTTAATTAAGCTATTATTAACAAAGTATCTTATTGCCTCTATTGGTTCTTTATTAACAGTTTCTGCAATTTTTTTTCCATTGTATATCTTAGATACTTTTTTTCTTATTTTTAATATTTTATCTGGTTTTATGCCTATAACTGAATATCTTCCACTAAGATCACCATCTTTCAATGATTCAAAAAGAAAACTATTTTCATTGTCTTCAGATATTTTCATAAAACTATTGAGAAGGTTTATGGTTTCTGATTTGAGTTTTAAAAAAATTAATTGAGATTCTTTATTGCTATAATTCTTATTAAAGTCTTCAAAGTTAATAGAAATTTTTTTTTTCATTTTTAAAAACTTCCCTTTGCATTAATAGTTTCAAACAAAAAATCTAGTCTTTCTGGATATACTTCGCTTGTGAGCTCTTTTTGTAACTCCTCTGATAAAATGAATAACAATTCATTTTTTAGTTCACCTTCATTTTGTTGGTTTATCTCTACAATTCTCTCTTCATCTTGTTGTTTTACCGAGATTTCAGTTACAACGCCAATAATAATACTATTACCAATACCAACATTTGACAGAAATGGTTGATTTAGGTTTGTTTTAAAAATTTCATTAACAGCCGATTTTGAAAAAACTTCATCAAATGAATATCTACTTAAATTATATTTTTTTAGAATTGCAACATCGAGATCATCTGCAATTTTTTCCAATGTTTTTACATTTCCTTTTATATCATTAAGATAATTTTTTGACAGACTATCCAACATTATTTTTTGTTTCATATCTAATATGTCTGATTTTACAATTTCTTTGACTGACTCAAAATCTCTCTGTTTTTCTTTTTCAATATTATCAATTCTTAAAAAAACAATATTACCATCACTATCTTCAATTGGATCCATTCCATAATCTAGATCTGATTGAAAAACATTTTCTATAATAGTGCTTTTGAGATCTTCACTTAAATCAAAATTATTAAAGTTATATCCAAGTATATTTATCGAGGAATAACTGGATATTTTAATATTATTTGTTTCTGCTATTTCTTCAAGAGTTAGCCCTTCTGCCCTTTGATCTTCAATAATATTATATAATTCATAAACCTTATCCTGAGATTTTTCTAATTTATAATTCTGTTCGATCTGACTTCTTACCTCTGAAAAATCTTTTTTAAAAGAGGGATAAATTTCAGATACATAAATTAATGTTGGGCCAAAAGGACCTTGTATTGGGCCAAATAATTTATTCTTTTCAATATCAAATACTACTTCAGAAATCTCTTCATTTAAGCCTTCATCAAAAGCAAGCTGAGACTGAATAACATCATCAATTGACAAACCTCTTTGGCTTAATATCAAGTCAATGTCGAAGCCATCTGAGTAATTATTTAAAGCTATATTTGCTTCCTCAATAGAGTTGTATGGAATTAAATAATAACTTCTTTTTTCTGGAGTTTGATAATTATCTATGTTGATTTCATAAAGCTCCTCTAGAAATTTTTCTTCAACATTAATATCAGAAGCTAAATCGGATTTTAACAATTGGATTATTGTAAAGCTTCTATTTGCCTCTGTTTTGTAGTTTTCTAAATTTTTATTGTAGTATGAAACGAGTTCCTCACTATTGATTTCTATGTTACTAGCATCTTTGTCATTAAAACTTAAAATAACATAATCAACACTTCTGTCTTCATTTTGAAACCTATATATTAAATTGCTAAATTCTTGAGAAATATTTATATTTTCAAATAGAGCTCTATATATTTGTGATTGAACAATAGTATCTCTCTCCATTTTGAAAAAAAGATCTTCTGTTATACCATTTTGTCTCAAAACCTGAATGAATACATTTTTATCAAATTGGTTAAATGCATTTCGAAAAGCAGAGGTATTTTTTATTCTTTCTTTTAATGAAGAGTCTGATGGTCTTAATTTCATTACATCGGCTGAGGAGTTAATTGATTTTTCAACTAAAAGATTAGATAAAACTTGAATATCTAGACCCGAGTTTCTTGCTTCTTCACTTGATATAAACCTCTCAAGTTTATTGGAAATTCTATTAATCTCTCTATTATAACGAAATAGGTATTCTTGAGAATTTATTTCCCTATCTCCGATTCTTGCAATAATACCGGAGTCATAATTCCTAAAAATATCACCTATACCCCATACAGAAAAAGCTAAAACTAGCAATATAATTAGTGCAAATCCGAATGGCCCTGAGGCATTTTTTCTTAAAAAATCTAACATAAAAAACTCTAAATTTAATTACCAAACATACTATTTTTCGCTTAATTTATCTTCTGTTAACAAAAACGCAAGAAATAGCTTATATTATAAATAATTATTACAGGATAAAATTAATGTCTAAAAAATTATTAATAGCTGGAAATTGGAAATTAAATGGTAAAAAAAAAGATATTTCATTCATAAATAATTTATTGAAATTAAATTCAAGAAAATTAAATAAAAAAATTGAAATACTAATATGCCCTCCATACACCTTGATCGATAAATTTTGCGAATTAACCAATCGTTCAAGTATTAGCATTGGTGCACAAGATTGCAGCGAAAATGACATTGGAGCGTTTACTGGAGAAATTTCTGCCAGCATGCTTAATGATCTTAAAGCTTCATATTGTATTATTGGTCATTCCGAAAGAAGAATGTATCATAATGAAGGTAATGATCTTTTAAATAAAAAGGTACTTAGTGTTCAAAAAAATAATATGAAAGCCATATTATGTGTTGGTGAGAGTCTAAAAGATAGGAAACAGTCTAAGACTTTAAGAGTTCTGGGTAATCAATTAAAAGGTGCTCTTAAAAACAATATCAATCCCTCTCTTCTTGATATTGCTTATGAACCTATTTGGGCTATTGGAACTGGCTTAGTTCCAAATTTTTCAGATATTGAAGAAACTCACAATTATATCTCAAAAAAACTTAAAAATTTGTATGGCACCAAATCTAATAATATAAGAGTTCTTTATGGCGGTTCAGTTAATCCAAAAAATGTATTCCCGATAATGTCGATAAATAATGTTGGAGGAGCGTTAATAGGTGGGGCTAGTTTAAAAATTAACGATATGAAATCAATTCTTAAGCAATTTATATAATAATTTGAAATATTTATAATGATCGTTTAAAAGCATTATTATTATGTTGAGCTTTGTTTTAGTTATACATCTAATAATAGCTGTTATTTTAATAGTTTTAGTTCTTTTACAGAGATCTGAAGGGGGAGGTCTGGGTATAGGTGGGTCTGGCGATTTTATGTCTGGAAGGGCTGTTGGAAATGTTCTTTCTAGGATGACAGCAATTTTTGCAACTTTTTTCTTTATTACAAGTCTTTCGTTAGCTTTATTATCAAGTTCAAATCAGAACACATCAATATTAGATGATATCAATGTTGATAGTAGCCCACAAATTGATATTGACCTAGAAAACGATACGAATGTATTACCAGATTTAAATTAATCTATCTTTATCTTTGTAATTTCTTAGTAACTTGTTATAATTAACTTCCATGACACAGTATATTTTTATAACTGGTGGCGTGGCATCTTCCCTTGGTAAAGGTCTTACTTCTGCTGCTCTTGGAGCAATCCTTCAATCTAGGGGCTTTAAAGTAAAAATAAAAAAACTTGATCCTTATCTTAATGTTGATCCAGGAACGATGAATCCTTTTCAGCATGGTGAAGTTTTTGTTACCGATGATGGTGCAGAAACCGATCTTGATTTAGGTCATTATGAAAGATTTACTAATGTTCCTGCATCAATAAATGATAACATAACAACTGGTCAAATCTACAAAGGGATCATTAGCAAGGAAAGAAAAGGTGACTATTTAGGAAGAACAGTCCAGATTATTCCACATGTTACTGATGAAATAAAAAATTTTATCTTAAACAATAATAAAGGTATTGATTTTTGTTTGTGTGAAATTGGAGGAACTGTTGGGGATATTGAGGGGTTACCTTTTTTTGAAGCGATTAGACAATTAAGTAACGAATTAAAGAAAAATATGACTTGTTTTGTTCACCTTACCTTACTTCCATTTATTAATGCAGCAGGGGAGGTTAAAACCAAACCAACGCAACACTCTGTTAAAGAGCTTAGATCTATTGGTATTCAGCCTGATATTCTTGTATGTAGATGTGACAGAGAAATTTCTAAATCTGATATAAAAAAAATTTCTATATTTTGTAATGTTAAAGAGGAGTCAGTAATTCAAGCCATTGATGTTGATACTATATACGCAGTACCAAAAGACTTAAAAAGAAATGGTCTAGATTTAGCTGTATTGAAAACATTAGGAAAAAATAAATTACCAAATTCGAACCTAAGAAAATGGAATAAAGTTGTAAATAGAATTCGAAAACCATCTGGTGAGGTTTCAATAGGTATTGTTGGAAAATATTTAGAATTAAACGATGCTTATAAATCGTTATTTGAGGCCCTTGCTCATGGAGGAATTTCGAACAATGTAAAAGTTAAAATTAAAAATATTGATACAGATAAATTAGAGAAAAACAAAAATAAAAAAATTTTTGATAGTATAAACGGAATTTTAGTTCCAGGTGGATTTGGTAAAAGGGGTTCTGAGGGAAAGATATTTGCCTCTAAATTTGCAAGAGAAAATGATATTCCTTTTTTTGGAATTTGTTTCGGAATGCAAATGGCTGTCGTTGATATAGCTAGACATTTATTAGGTTTCAAAAATGCTAGCTCAACTGAATTTGGAAAAACAGATAAACCTGTAATAGGCTTGTTAACTGAGTGGATAAAGAACGAAGAAATTCAAAAAAGAAATTTAAAAAGTGAATATGGTGGAACAATGAGGTTAGGTTCATACCCAGCTATGCTTTTAAAGGGTTCAAAAGTAAGAAAAATTTATAATTCAAAAAAAATCAATGAAAGACACAGACATCGATATGAAGTTAACATGTTGTTTAAGGATGAACTTGAAAGAGTTGGCTTAAAGTTTGTTGGGATGTCTCCAGATGGCTTACTGCCAGAAATTATTGAACTTAAAAATCATCCTTGGTTTATTGGCGTTCAATACCATCCTGAATTGAAATCAAGACCTTTTAATCCACACCCACTTTTTTCATCCTTTATTAAAGCTTCAGTTAAAAATCATAAATTATCTGTTAAAGTTAAAAAATGAAAACAATTAAAGTCAAAGATATAAAATTATCAAATAACTCTCCAATAATCGTTATTGCTGGATTAAATGTTTTGGAGGACAAATCTATGGCCATTGATGTGGCTAGGGAGCTGAAAGAAATTACATATAATAATAATGTGCCATTTATATTTAAAGCATCTTTTGATAAAGCAAATAGATCTTCAATAGAATCTTATAGAGGGCCGGGTATTAAAAACAGTATTCAAATTTTTGAAGCTATAAAAAAAGAATTGGATATACCTATTATCACTGATATTCATGAAGAAGGGCAGATAAAGGAAATTTCAGAAGTTGTTGATATTATTCAAATACCCGCTTTCTTATGCCGTCAAACAGATTTAATTAATGCTGCTTGTCAAACTCAACTCCCATTAAATATTAAAAAGGGTCAGTTTTTATCACCCAGTCAAATGCAAAATATCATTGATAAGTGTAAATCATTTGGAAATGATAATATTATTCTTTGTGAGAGAGGCTCTTCATTTGGTTATGACAATTTAGTTGTTGATTTTCTTGGAATTTCAAAGCAAAAATCATACAGTTATCCAATTATACTTGATGTTACTCATTCACTCCAACTTCCTGGTGGTAGAGGAAGTTCTGCAGGTGGAAGGTCACATCAGGCCGAAGATCTTGCTCTTGCAGCAACAGCATTAAGTATCTCTGGATTATTTATTGAGGTTCATCCAGACCCTGATAAAGCTTTATGTGATGGTCCATCAGCAACTAAACTTGAAGATTTTGAAAAAATGTTAAAAAAGATTAAAATGTTAGATGATCTTGTAAAATCCAATAATTTTATTTTTTAGCCCCTGCCGCGGTAATTCTCTACTCCTTGATCAGGTATCCATAAATCTTTCGGAGGCAGTGAGGATTGCCAAAATATATCAATTGGTATTCCACCACGAGGATACCAGTAAGCCCCAATTCTAAACCATTTAGGTTCTAAAATTTTTGAAATATCATTTGCAATTTGCATTGTAACATCTTCATGGAAAGACTGATGATTTCTAAAGCTATGATAATATAATTTTAATGATTTAGATTCTACAATCCATTTATTAGGAACATAATCTATCACTATATGCGCAAAATCCGGCTGAGATGTAACAGGACAAAGGCTTGTAAATTCTGGCTGGATAAATCTCACAAGATAACTTTGTTTATTCTTATTCCTAATTTTTTCTAATATTTTAATTGAAGGTTCACTGAATTGTTTACTGTTTTTACCCAGGTGTTTCATTTTAATTACCATAATTTAAAATTTTAATTTAATAGAAAAAAATAATAAGATGTAGTAGAAAATTTTCAATGTCAAAAATTAAAAATATATTAGGTAGACAAATATTTGATAGCAGGGGTAACCCTACTGTTGAAGTTGATGTTCTTTTAGAAGACAACAGTTTTGGAAGGGCTTCAGTACCATCTGGAGCTTCTACAGGTGCATATGAGGCATATGAGCTGAGGGATGGTGAAGATGTTTTATCAGGAAAAACAGTCTTAAAAGCTGTAGAAGGAATAAATACTGAAATTAAACGACTTCTAATTGGTCAAGAAGCATCCGAACAAAAAATTATTGATAACAAAATGATTGAATTAGACTCAACGGATAATAAATCACGTCTAGGTGCAAATTCTATTTTAGGAGTATCATTGGCATTATCTAGGGCTCAAGCCAATTCTGAAGGTAAGTATTTGTATGAATATCTCAATCCATCACAATCTTACATATTACCAGTACCAATGATGAATTTAATTAACGGTGGCGCACATTCAAATAATTCTTTATTTATTCAAGAATTTATGATCATGCCTATATCTGCTACAACATTTAATCATGCAATTATTATTGGTGCAGAAATATTTCATAAGCTTAAAGATTTATTATCTAATGATGGTTTTAGTACTAATGTGGGGGATGAAGGCGGTGTTGCTCCAGATCTAAAAACCAGTGAAGAGGCTTTATCTTATTTATCTCATGCAATTGAGGCTGCAGGATACAAATTGGGGGATGATATTGTTTTTGCATTGGATATAGCTGCTTCAGAATTATATAAAGATGGTAAATATTTTCTATCAAAGGATCAATTGAGTAATGATGATTTGATAAGATTATGGGAGGATCTCATAAAAAAATACCCAATTTTTTCAATTGAGGATCCATTACATGAGGATGACTGGGATGGCTGGGTAAATTTGAATAATAAAATTGGAGACAAAATACAAATTGTTGGCGATGATCTTTTTGTGACCAACCCAAAGAGATTAGAAAAGGGTATCGAAATAAATGCTGCAAATTCTATTCTTATTAAAGTTAATCAAATTGGAACAATTACTGAAACGATGGAAACAATTAACATGGCTAAGAGAAACAATTACTCATGTGTTATTTCACACAGATCCGGTGAAACAGAGGATACTTTTATTTCAGATCTAGCAGTAGCATCAAATTCAGGTCAAATAAAAACTGGCTCAATGACACGCTCTGATAGAGTTGCTAAATATAACCAATTAATAAGAATTGAAAGTAACTTGAATAATAAATCTCATTATGCTGGTAAAACTATTCTGAAATAATAAATAATTACTATTGACCCCTCATGGAATTCTATGATTCTGTATCTTAATGATTCGTTTTTTAGATTATTTTTGGAAGAATTTTGTTACAGCCAATTTTGATAATGTAATAATTAGCTTTTCTTTAGTAATATTTTATTTATTTATAAATTTTTTTGCTATATCAAATTTATTTTATTCATCTAAAGGTATCAAAGCTCTAGCTGAGTTAAATTATGAGACTAATCAGAACTTACGAGAATTAAAAACAATAAAAGAAAAAAATTTGAATCTCGAAAAAAAAATTAAGAGTATGGTTGATTTTAAAGATGCAGATCTTGTAGATCAAACAATTCGGGAATATTTGGGATATGCTAAAGAAGATGATTTTATAATTAGACTTGATAAGATAGACTAAATTGCTTAAACCTGGTGATTACAAGTTAACTTTAATTTAAGGAATTTATAAAGTGTCCTCAACTCGTCACCCAGAAAAGTTAAAAAATAAAGACTCGACTCAAATAAAGAAGCCTGAATGGTTAAGGGTGAGAGTATCCGGATCAGATAAATTTTTAGAAACTAAAAAAATACTTAAAGAATCAAAAATTGTAACTGTTTGTGAGGAAGCTAATTGTCCTAATATATCAGAGTGTTGGCAAAAAAAACATGCTACTTTTATGATTATGGGAGATACATGTACTAGAGCATGTGCATTTTGTAATGTAAAAACTGGTTTACCTGAAAAATTAGATGTCTTTGAGCCATATAAAATTTCTCAAGCTGTAAAAAAAATGAATTTAAGTCATGTGGTTATAACTTCTGTAGACAGAGATGATCTTGTCGACGGTGGAGCAGATCATTTTGTAAAAACTATTAGTGCCATTAGAAAAATATCTCCGCAAACTACTGTGGAGATTCTGACGCCTGATTTTTTAAGAAAAGATAATGCTATTGATATTTTGTTAACAGAAAGTCCTGATGTATTTAATCATAACCTAGAGACTGTTCCTCGTTTGTATTTATCCATTAGACCTGGTGCAAGGTATTTTAATTCTCTCAGATTACTAAATGATATAAAAGAAAAAAATCCAGATATTTTTACAAAATCTGGCTTAATGCTTGGTCTTGGCGAGCAAAAAAAAGAAGTAATGCAGGTTATGGATGATTTAAGAGCAGCTAAAGTTGATTTCCTTACTTTAGGTCAGTATTTACAACCTACAAAAAAACATGCCCCTGTGGATAGGTATGTTACTCCTGAGGAATTTGAAAGTTATAAAATTATTGCAGAGTCGAAGGGCTTTCTAATGGTATCGTCTAGTCCTCTTACAAGATCTTCACATCATGCTGAGGAAGATTTTAAATTACTTAAACAAAAGAGAATAAAAAAAATTAGTTAATTGATTAAAATAGAAAAAAAAGTTCAATCAAAATCAACTTCTAAAGAACTTTATAATTTAGTTTCTGATGTTGAGTCATATTCAAAATTTATTCCTTGGTGCGAAGAATCAATTATTGAAAGAAAAGTTAATGACTATTTCTTTGCTCGGCTCAAAATGAAATACTTATTTTTTTCTGGAACATTTGTAAGTAAAGTTTCACTTGATGATTATGAAAAAAAAATTACTGCCCTTGGTGTAAAGGGTTCTTTTAAATACTTAGAAGCAAATTGGGTTTTTGATGAATATGACTCTGGTACACTAGTATCTGTTAATCTTGAGCTGGATTTGGATAGCAAAATACTAGAAAATGCTCTATCTAATTCTTCTGAACTATTAATTAGAAAAACCGTTTTAGCCTTTGAAAAAAGATTATGATACATCTAATTTTTTTCCAAGTAAATTTAGCGCCTCAAATACTGAAGCTAATCTTATAAATTTTCTACCTCTATTTTTAAACGAATACTTTTGAACTTCTTTTTTATTATCTACAATCACAGCTATGTAAACTGAACCAACTGGATTGACTTTAGTTCCACCTGCAGGGCCAGCAACCCCTGTTATAGATATTGCAACTGAAGCTATAGAATTATTAATAGCGCCCTCAACCATTTCAATAGCTGTTTCAAAAGATACAGCACCATGATTTTTTAATGTTTCTTTTTTGACATTTAATAAATCAATTTTTGCTTCATTTGAATAGGTCACAAAACCCCTATCAAATATATTAGAAGATCCAGATACAGAGGTTATATAGCTTGCAATCATACCACCTGTACAGCTCTCTGCTACAGTTAGTTTTTTATTTAAAACAGAACACTTAGTTACAATTTCCTTAGCTAACAAATTTATATCTTTTTCTCTCATAATTTTAACCAAGAATATTGAATATTATTAATATGGTTCCTGCCATTAATCCAGCAACTATATCGTCGGCTATCACTCCAACTGCACCTGGAATTTTTTCTGCCTTATTAACAGGAAATATTTTTAAAATATCAAATAGTCTAAATAAAAAAAAGCATGCAAATAAGTCAATGATTTGATCTGATATAAAAATTAGAGCTATTAATTGACCAACAAACTCATCAATAATAATTTCTTGAGGATCATTATTCTCATTCATTTGTAAATATTTTGAAATTAAAAAAAAACTTATAATTATCAAAGTTATGACTGTAAAAATTAATAGCCATATTCCATGATATTTTAATATTAAATAGCCGAATGGGATAGCCACTAACGAACCTAGTGTGCCTGGCATCGAACTAATAAATCCAAGATTAAATAGAGTGCAAAAATAAATCGTATATTTAGTCATATTGAAATACTTTCAAAGATATTGCTGTTTGGCATGCAATACCGTTTATCGCATTTATAAAACCTTCTTCCTCGGTAGTGCTTGCTTTAATATTAATTTTATCTTCACTTAAATTCAAAATATTTGAAATTTTTTTTCTTATTTTTGCTCTTATTGGATTAATCTTTGGATAATCACAAATAATATTGATATCTAAGTTTAATATTTGGCCTTGCTTCTTGTACATTAATTCCAATGCTTTATTTATAAAAATGACTGAATTAATATTTTTATAAAGTCTATTATTTGGCTCAAAATGAAAACCAATGTCATTTTCACCTAAACAGCCAAGGATTGCATCCGTAATTGAATGCAATACTGGATCTCCATCGGAATTAGCTTCTAAAGAATATTTGCTTTTAAATTTATAACCTCCAATTTTAAGTGATGATCCATTCTTGAATTTGTGAAAATCAAAACCGTTACCTATCCTTGTTTCATAGAATTGCTCAATCAGTTTTTTGTAAATTTCAATATCTGAATTGCTAGTTATTTTAAAGTTTAATTTTTGTCCAGGAATTGTTTTTGTACTCAAACCGAATTCTCTTGCAATGGAAACATCATCAGTAAAATTACTTTTTGTTTTTTTATGTGCATCCAAAATTTTATTTAGTATAAATGCTTGTGGTGTCTGTATACCAATCAATTGATCTCGATTAAATAATTCAAGATCTCCTTTTTTTCTAATTGTGTCATCTATTTTTATTATTGGAAATACGCAGTCAAATTTATTTAATCCAGAAATACATTTATTGATAATTTTGTTGTCCAAAAAAGGTCTTGCAGCATCATGAATTAAAACTATATCTCTTGAACAATTTTTTCTTTTTCTTTTTATATGTTTTAGAGCTAATAGAGAAGATTCTTGGCGTGTGCTTCCGCCAGAAATTATACTTGTTAGTTTATTATATTTTTTTTTCAATTTAAATAAATTTTTCTTATAGTCTTTATTAATAACGATAGTGATAGAATCAATTTTCTTATTATTTGAAACGGACCTTAATAAATGTTCAATTGGATTCACACCATTTACACTATATAATTGTTTTGGAATATTGTTTTTTTTTGAAAAGCGCCTACTTTTGCCCGCTGCTAATATAATAAAATGTATCATATTTCTTTTTTTTGAAACAAAATTTGCCTAAATATTAGGCATAATATATAAATGCACAATAATTAGGCATTTAACATGATTAATAATATTAATATACATAAGCATGTCTTAAATTCAATTACCTTTCCTGTAATAATAATCGATGATTTAAAAAATATTAAGATGGTTAATTCTGCAGCTGAGGCTTTCTTTAAATCAAGCTTAAAAGTATTAGCAGAAAAAAAAATTCAAGATATTTTTCCTTTTTCCTCACCAGCATTATTTTTAGTGGATAGTTGTATAAAAACTGGTTCAATTTATAAAGAATATAAAGTTGACTTATCAACCCCTATGTCAGGTATTCATAAAGATATTGATATTGAGGTAACCCCAGTAACAGATTTAAAAAAAATATTCCAAATTACATTAATTGAGGATTACCATGAGAAAAAATTATTGATGCAAAATGAAAACATTAAAAATACAACTTCAATGTCAAATATGTCGCAAATTTTAGCTCACGAGATTAAAAACCCCCTTGCTGGTATTAGAGGTGCAGCTCAAATCATTGAAAAAAAATTTGATTATGATGATACTGTAATGACAGAGGTAATTATAAATGAAGTTGATAGAATAAAGAGGTTAATTGATAATCTTCAAATTTTTGACTCCTCGTCACCAATAGACTTAAACCCAATTAATATTCATTCGGTTTTGAGGCATGTACGCGAAGTTATGATTAATTCTAGTAAAAATAAAGTTAGAATTACTGAAAATTTTGATCCTTCAATACCTAAAATAATAGGTAACAAAGATCAATTAATTCAAGTATTTATTAATCTAATTAAAAACTCAATTGAAGCATTTGAAAACACTTCTAATTCTTTAAATGAAATAAATCTATCAACAAGTTACGAGTATGGTTTTACAGTTAAAGAAAAATTTACTCATAAAAATATAAAATTACCCATAAGAATTTCTGTTAAAGATAATGGACCAGGAATTCCTAGTTCAATTTCTGAAGAAATTTTTCAGCCGTTTGTAAGTTCAAAGAAAATAGGTCAAGGTGGCTTGGGTTTGTCCATTGTTTCTAAGATAATATCTGACCATAATGGAACAATTGAATTAGAAACTAATAAAAATGGAACAAATTTTATTATTAGACTAATGTCGGAGTTTTAAAATGAGTAATAAGACAATAATTTTAACTGAAGATGATGAATCAATAAAGTTAGTTACATCAAGTTATCTTCAAGATTTAGGTTATGAGGTTATAATGGCTTCAAATCTAAGGCAACTCTGGAAATTAATTGAGGATAATAAAGGAGATATTCTAATTACGGATGTAATGTTACCAGACGGAGAGTTGTTTGATATTTTACCGCAAATAACTGAATTGCGTGAAGATTTACCAGTCATAGTTGTAAGTGCAAAAAATAATTTACAAACAGCTATTTCTGCAACCAAACAGGGTGCCTATGAATATTTACCGAAACCATTTGACTTAGATGAACTTCAAAATCTTGTAAAGAAAGCTCTTGAAAGAAAAAAACCACAAAAAATAAATCAAAAATTCAAACGAAAATAGATAAACAAATGATTGTTGGAAGATCGCCAGCAATGCAGGATCTATATAAATCTATTGCTAGACTTTCACAAAACGATTTAACTGTAATGATTTATGGCGAAAGCGGAACTGGGAAAGAATTAGTTGCTAACGCTCTTCATAAATATAGTTCAAGATCAGAAAAACCTTTTATTGCTCTAAATATGGCAGCAATTCCAAATGATTTAATTGAGAGTGAGCTATTTGGACATGAAAAAGGCTCTTTCACTGGAGCCCATCAAAAAAGTGAAGGTAAATTTAAATTAGCTGAAAAAGGCACATTATTCTTAGATGAAATTGGTGATATGCCGATAAATGCTCAAACAAGACTTCTGCGTGTCTTACAGGAGGGTGAATTTACACCAATTGGTGGAAAAGAGAAAATTAGAGCAGATACAAGAATAATTGCAGCGACACATAAAAATTTACCTGAACTAATTGACAAAGGCGAATTTAGAGAAGATTTATTTTATAGATTAAATGTTGTTCCAATAGCTATTCCGGCTTTAAGGGATAGAAAAGAAGATATTCCTGAATTAGTAAATCATTTTTTAAATAAGGCAAAAGAATTGAAATTAGAACCAAAAAAATTTGATGCTGCAGGATTTAAAATTATGGAGAAATATAATTGGCCTGGTAATGTTAGAGAGCTTGAAAACTTTATTATGAAATTATGCGCTCTATATTCTGATGAAACTATTTTAAAAGAAGATCTTGCTTTTGAAATAGATAATCTTGGAAAAACTGATCATCAAATTTTAGAGACAGAAACTCATTTTTCTAAGGTTTTTAAAAATTATCTTACTAAAAATATTAATCAAATTAACAGGGATTACCAGGGCGATGTTTATAATTTTTTCTTAACCGAGTTAGAAAAAGTTTTGATTTGTGAAGTTCTAAAAAATAAAAATGGAAACCAATTAAAAGCATCTGAATTGTTAGGGTTGAATAGAAATACATTGAGAAAAAAAATTACTGAACTTAATATTGATATTACTGGCGATAATTAGAGGAAATAATATGAGTGGACCATTAAAAAATGTTAAAGTGCTTGAGTTTGCTGGGATAGGACCTGGTCCTTTCTGTGGAATGCTTTTGTCTGATATGGGTGCTGAGGTATTAAGAATAGATCGTTCAGCAAAAGGTGGATCAAAACATATAATTGAAGGTAGAGGAAAAAAATCAGTTGTTCTGAATCTCAAAGATCCTAATCATTTAGAAGTTTGTTTAGAATTAGTTGCAAAGGCAGATATTCTTCAGGAAGGAATGAGACCAGGTAAAATGGAAAGCCTTGGCCTTGGCCCTGAGGAATGCTTTAAAGTAAACAAGAAATTAGTTTATGGAAGAATGACTGGGTGGGGTCAATATGGGAGCCTTTCTCAGGCTGCAGGTCATGATATTAATTACATTTCTCTTACCGGCGCTTTAGCTGCAATAGGTCGTAAGGGTGAAAAACCAACACCACCGCTCAATCTCATAGGAGATTTTGGTGGAGGAGCACTTTATCTTGCAATGGGAATGCTTGCAGCATTGCATGAAGCAAATATTTCAGGACAAGGTCAGGTTGTAGATTGTGCAATGACAGATGGAGCTGCATCTTTAATGTCTATGTTTTATGGTTTTACTAGTTCTAAAATTTGGAATGGTGAGCGTGGTTCAAATCTTCTTGATACAGGAGCGCATTTTTATGATGTATATGAAACAAAAGATAATAAATTTATATCCATCGGTTCAATTGAACCTCAATTCTATTCAATATTATTAGATAAAGCCGAAATTAAAGATCCTGATTTTAAAGATCAAATGAATAGTAATATGTGGCCTTCATTAAAAAAAAGAATTGAAGCAATTTTTAAAACAAAAACAAGAGATGAGTGGTGTGAACTAATGGAAGGTACAGATGTTTGTTTTAGCCCAGTATTATCTATTGAAGAAGCACCAAGTCATCAACACAATATCGATAGAAATACATTCGTAGAAATTGATGGGGTTATTCAACCTAATGTTGCACCAAGATTCTCAAGAACAGTATCAAAAATAAATGGCCCCTCAGCCATCAACGGAGAACACAACGAAACAGCATTATCGGATTGGGGAATTAATGAAGAAAAAATAAAACTAATATTTTAATCACCTTTTTTTGGAAAAATAATTGTTCGTAACCAGCCTGAAAACGAATTATCTTTAAGATCTTGCTTTATTAAATACTTCATTAAATCATCATAATTATTTGTTTCAAATAGTTTTTCCCTTGATCTTATTTTTTTACTTAAATCAAGTGATTTAATTTCTTTCGCAGGATTTCCAGCAAAAATTTTATTATCTGCAACATCTGATACAACTACAGATCCAATTCCAATTATTGAATTATTTCCAATTGTAACACCCTTGGAAATTTTTGAACCTTCACCAATCCATGCATTTTCTTTAATTAAAATTCTTTTTGTTTTACCTGGTGTTTCTAACCTGTCATATAAGCAATGCCAATCAGCGTCGCTGATATACACATTACTCGCAATCATTACATTTTTTTCTATAGTAATATTTTTGGCAGCAATTATTCTTACACCTGGTGATATTAAAACATTATCACCGATTGAAATTTTTGCGTTGGCGTTATTCTTATTCCATGAACAAATTTGTGTAATTATATTTCTTGAGGTTCTAAAATGTACATTATTACCAATACAAATGTCATCTCCATAAATATCTAAATTCCATGGTTTATTGATATCAATATTAGTTCCAGCTGATTTAAATTGTGGGATTACAAAGTAATTTGTCCAAAATTTATAGAAAATTTCTATGAAAATTCTTATAAAATAAGGTTTTCTATCTTTTATCAAAATAAAATTACCCTTTAATGCATTTTACTTGATTGAATTTCATAATAACCATTTTTAAAGGTACCGAAAATTTCACCTACTTGAGGATGTCTTACTGGTTCGCCAGTATCATCATATAGTAAATTTTGCTCAGATACATAAGCTACATATTCCGTAACTTCATTTTCAGCTAATAAGTGATAAAAAGGTTGGTCTTTTTTCGGTCTTATATCTTCAGGAATTGATAACCACCATTCTTCAGTATTATTAAATGTTGGATCAACATCAAAAATTACACCCCTAAAAGATAAGAATCTATGCTTTACTATTTCACCTATTTTAAACTTAGCATCTCTCTCCATAGTAATCTCCGAGTTATTAAATCTATTAATATTATTACATTAATCTTTTTTCTAAAAAAATGTAATTAATATTATTTAATAATTATAAATCTTTTAACGAATGTACTTTGAGTATTTTTTCCCTATTTTCGGGTCCTTTTTTTTTATTTTTTTCGCAAGTTCGATTATTACACTTGCTTGCTTATATGTAGCTTCGTCTTGCATCTTTCCATCAACTTTAACTGCACCAGTGCCATCACCCATAGCTTTCAGAATTCTAGATGCTTTTATAACTTCATCTAAACTCGGACAAAAAACTTTTTTTGCAATATCAATTTGAGATGGATGAAGTGACCAAGCTCCATCACAGCCCAAAATAAATGCATTTCTAAATTGTACTTCACAACCTGCAGGGTCATCAAAGTCACCATATGGTCCAAAAAAAGCTTTTATGTTATTTGCTGCACAAGCATCAATCATTTTTGACAATGAATAGTGCCATAGATCTTGCTGAATAAATTTTCTTTTAGAATTTATATTATTTTGATCAGACAGAACCCCATACTCAGGATGACTTCCACCAACCCTTACAGTTTTCATACCTCTAGAAGCTGCAAGATCGGCAGGGCCAAGACTAAAACCATGCAATCTTGGACTAGATTTAGCTAATTTTTCAACATTCATAACACCTTCAGCTGTTTCAAGAATAACATGGATTTTTACTTGTTTGTTGAGTTTAAATTTAGCCTCATTGAGAGCTATAATTCTATCAACAAAAATAATTTCTTCTGAAGTGTTGATCATGGGTAGCATAATAACATCTAACTTATTTCCAAGTTCACCTATTAAAAAAGAAATGTCATCAAGAAACCATTTGCTAGTGATTGAATTTATTCTTGTCCATAACCCTGTATTATTTAGCTTTAATTTTTTTGAAACCTTTACAAATTCTTTTCTTGCTTTGATTTTATCTTTTGGAGCAATTCCATCTTCAAGATTACCAAGAATAACATCAGATTTTTTTGATATATCCGCAAGTTTATCTGTAACTTTTTTTAAATGTGGTGGAAAAAAATGAATAACCCGCTCTAGGTTATTATCAAAACTTTCATCTGGTTCTGGAGCATTGTCTGCGAGTGGCTTATAAAATTTTCTTCCGAATGTCATTTAATTTCTCTATACCTATAATAGACATATATGAAGTTATATAAAGGCGCAATTATCTTCTTTTTAATAAAGATGAAATAAATTAACCTTATTTTTAAAGGAACTTATTATGAAAAATTTAACTATTGTTCCTCCAATAGGCGAGCTATTGGGAAGAGAACATATTAAAATAGAAAAAGGCCATGTAATTCATAAATACCTTCTTGATAAACGTTTTATTAATAGAAATAAATCAATCACTGGGGGTGTTTTATCAACTGCATTAGATATGTTATGTGGACATGCACTCCACACGATGCATGAAAAAAAGCATGCAACAATTGAACTTAAAACTTTTTTTTTAACTTCGGCTTTACCAGGAATATTTTATGGAGAGGGAAATGTTATAAAAATTGGAAAATCTATTGGATTTGCTGATTCTATTTTAAGAAATGAACACGATGAAAAAGTTGCAACAGCTTCAGCTACATTTAGAATATTTAATCATTAACATATAACTTTTTTTATTGGTTTAATCTCTTGATTTTAGCTTAAAATTTTACCTGAGGTAGTTCTGCAATTTTATTCATATTTGGTTTATATGTTTCAAGCATTTTGTACTGGCAACAAAATTCATAATTATTTCTTTTTCATTTATTTATTCACTTACTTGGCGGAGGGGGAGGGATTCGAACCCCCGAGACGGTTGCCCGCCTGCTGGTTTTCAAGACCAGTGCCTTCAACCACTCGGCCACCCCTCCGCATTTATCTATTTAAAGATTATATTTTTTGCAAAAAGTCTATCAAAATCTTATTAACTTCTTCAGGTTTTTCCTGTTGTGTCCAATGACCACAACTTTCAATTATTTTAAATTCCCTTAAATCTGAATAATTACTATTAATATGATTCAATAATAATTCTTCGTCTGACTCATCATTTTTTAATAATTTTAGACTATTTAATAACATAAAGTTTACTGGATCTAAGTCGCCAGTTATAAAACATGAGGGTTTACTTATCTTTTTGTTAGAAAGAAATTCTAGTTCTTCCCAATCTTGATCAATGCACCTATATCTATTTAGAGGACCCCTCATACCACTTATTTCAAATTGATTGGTATAAAAATCAAGATCATTTTTTGTTAACCAACCAGGCAGATCTTTGTAATTAATCATATCATCTAAAAAACCCATACCTTTTATTTTTTTTTGATGAGCAAGTGTCTCAATATTTTTAGTCATGCCTCTATAATCTGAGTTTGAGAATATAATTTTTAAAGTCTCACTGATATTTTTTTCAAATTCTTCTTCTGCTGGGCCTTCTTTTTGAAAATAGAGAATATAAAAAAAATTATCCTTATAGAGTTTCTTAAGCATATTAGTTGGTTTTTCAGCATTACCTAGAAAGGAGTGTGGGACTGATAAACCAGAAACTGATAAAATCCTATTAGGGAACAATAGGCTGGTATACCAAGCAATCGGTGCACCCCAATCATGTCCAATAATATGAGCTTTTTTTTCACCTAAATAGTCTAATATACCTATCAAATCAGCAGTTATTTTTTTCATTGAATAGTCAAAAACATTAGTAGGTTTTTCTGAGTCTCCATAACCGCGTATATCTGGAGCAATAACTGTATAGCCTAATTTTGAGAAGGTGTTTATCTGGTGTCTCCAACTATAGAAACTTTCAGGCCAACCATGAACGAATATTATTGGTGTTCCTTTACCTTCTACAACAACATTTAAATTAATCTCATTAGTAGGTATTTTTAATTGGTTAAATTGCATCAGTTAATAATATCTCAATATTAAATGAAACGAATCCTGATAATAATTTATTTATTATGCTATTACTTAAATTCATAAGTTTATTTCTTGTTATTGCACTGACTAATTGTTCATCAAATAACCAATCACAAATATATAAAAAGATTAATAAATCATTTTATGGAGGAATTTACAAGGTTGGCGACCCTTATTTAATTGATGGAAAAATATATTATCCTAAAATTGATGAAGAATACGATGAGATTGGTGAAGCATCTTGGTATGGAGAGGAGTTTCACAATAAACTGACTGCAAATGGAGAAACATTTAATATGAATAAAGTTAGTGCAGCTCATAGAACTCTTCCTCTTCCCTCTAAAGTTAAAGTTACAAATCTGAGTAACAATAAATCATTAGTTATGAGAGTAAATGATAGAGGGCCATTTACGAAAGATAGAATAATTGATTTGTCTATGAGAGCTGCTGAACTATTGGGTTTTAAAGAAAAAGGTACACAAAGAGTAAGAGTTCAATATCTTTCTGAAGCAAATATTTATGACAAATTTGGAAATTTGGTGACAAAAAAGAAATTTATTAAACAAGAAAATTATTTATCACTAAAAAATCAACATTCTTTTTCAATAGTTGTCGGCAGTTACAAAAGAAAAGAAAATGTTGAAAAAATTCAAATAAAATTAAAAAATTTTAATAAACTTAGCGTTGATAAAAAAGTGTCTAGCAATGGTGATGTGTATAAAATTTACATTGGACCATATTTAAACAAGGATTATGTTTTAAAATTACAAGAAACCATAAATTTTATGGGATTTAAGGATACTAGAATTGAAAAAAATTAAAATAAAAATTTATCATTTACTACTTTTTTTTGTAGTTTCTTTGAATTTCAATAATGTATTTTCATTTGAGTCCTCAGCTAAGAATGTACTTTTAATTGATTATTATTCTAATCAAATTTTATTTGCTAAAAATGAAAGAGAGAAGATTTATCCTGCATCTATGTCAAAACTTATGACACTTTATATTTTATTTGACTCATTAGAAAAAGGAATTGTTGATCTAGATGATAAATTTTCTGTTTCGAGAAATGCTTACCAAAAAGAGGGATCTACAATATATGCAGAATTAGGAACAGAAATATCAGTGAAGGATTTGATTAGAGGCATTGTTGTATCTTCAGGAAATGATGCCTGTATTATTGTTGCAGAGGCTCTCTCTGGTTCAGAATTAAAATTCGCAAGCCAAATGAATTTATTTGCAAAAGAAATGGGTTTAGAAAATTCAAATTTTACAAATTCATCGGGTTTACATGACGATAATCATTTTACCACAGCGGAAGATTTAGTAAAACTTGCAATACGTGTAATTAGAGATTTTCCTGAATATTACGAATTCTTTAAAGAAAAAACTTTTTCTTGGAATAATATCACTCAATATAACCGAAATAATCTATTAGGTAAGGGTTTAGGTATTGATGGCTTAAAAACTGGATATACTAGTAAATCAGGTTATGGAATAATAGTATCATCAGAAATAAATGATAGGAGATTAATTGCTTTGATTTCAGGCTTGAATTCTGTTGAAAGTAGGACTAACGAAATAAAAAGACTAATTAATTATGGTTATAAAGGTTTTAAAAAATATTCAATTTTTAAAAAAAATCAAATCATAGATTATTCGAGAGTTTGGAAAGGTAAAAAAGAAAATATACCATTAGTTGTCTCGGAAGATTTAGATTTACTCCTTGATATACCTGGAAGGAGAGCTATTAAAGTGGAATACAAATTTATTGAACCGTTATATGCTCCAGTTAATAAGGGAGAAATAATCGGATCAATTAATATTTTTATTCCAGGTAAAAAAAATACAGAATTAAATTTAATGGCAGGAGAGGATTCTGAAAAATTGAATTTTTTTTCTGGTTTTATGAAATCTTTTGATTATTTATTATTTAAAGATGAATAGTTTGTTTATTACTTTTGAAGGAGGTGATGGTTCAGGTAAATCAACTCAAGTTGATTTATTAAAAGATCATTTTGATAGACTTAATTTAAATATAATTAAAACAAGAGAACCAGGAGGAACTCCCTCAGCAGAAATTCTTAGGGATATACTAACAAAAGGAGAAGTAAATAGATGGACACCAATGTCAGAAGCGCTTTTAATGTGGGCTGCAAGACATGAGCATTTAGTGAATGTGATTGAGCCTGCGTTAAAATCTGGAAAGATTGTTATTTGTGACAGATTTTATGATTCGACATTTGCTTACCAAGGAGTTGCACATAATTTAGGTATTGATAAAATGATAGAATTAAAGAAAATAGTCATTGGCGAAATTGAACCAGACATAACCTTTATTATGGATATTGACCCAAGAATTGGTCTAAAAAGAACAATAGAGCGATCAACTTTGGAGAATAGATTTGAAAACTATGATTTAAAATTTCATAATGATATTAGAGATGCTTTTATTAAAATCGCGAATGAAAACAAGCATCGATGTGTAATAATTGATGCTTCACTTAATGAAAAAGAAATAAATAAAATAATAATATCAAAAATTAATGAATTATTTCTTTAGAGAAGTAGGAGAATTATTTGCATAAACCTCAAAAAAAAACCTTCAACTTATTAGGTCATAACAATATTGAGAAGTTTATGCTCGACTCGATTAAATCAAGAAGAATTCATCATGCTTATCTTCTAAGCGGAATTGAAGGTATAGGAAAAGCAACATTTGCCCATAGAGTATCAAGATTTATTTTATCAAATCTATATGGGGATAATATGGAAATTGAAAAAAATAACAGGACTGTCAATTTAATTAATAATGATAGTCATCCTGATTTTATGGTTTTATCAAAAGACAGCCATAACGAAAAAAATGTGATAGAGATCAAACAAGTAAGAAAATGCATCGAATTTTTTAGTCATACTCCCATTTTAAGTAAATTTAAAATCTGTATCATTGACTCTATTGATGATATGAATATTAACTCAGCGAACGCTATCTTAAAAATACTTGAAGAACCTCCAAAAAATAGCCTTTTTTTTATTATTGCACATAACAAGGAAACTGTACTCCCAACTATAAGATCAAGATGTCTAAGTCTTCCTTTCAAAAAATTTACTGATAATGAAATAAAAAATTTTGTTTCGGAAAGAGTTTCTGAAGACAAAATTTTAAATCTTGATAAAATCGTAAAAATTTCTAATGGAAGCATTGGAAAGGCACTTAGTTTAATAAATGAAGATTTTCAAGATATAAATTCAAAAGTAAATAATCTATTTGATACAAATTTTAGCAGGAACTCCTATAGTTTAGAAGATTTTATTAATATTTCTGATAAACTAGACTTATTTTTTGAAATTATAATTTGTAAAATTGAAACATTAATTAAAGAAATTATTCAAAGCAATATTCAAAATGAAAGAAGGCAAATTGAACAATATTTCAACTTAAGAGATCATATCCACAAAATTTATTTTGATGGAAAAAAATTCAACAATTTAAATAATCATATGATAATAGATGTTATTTTTTTAATTAAAGAAACTTTTGATTTGAGAAAAATTAATGTCTGAATATTTTTATATTTCTACTGCAATATCTTATACAAATGGATCTCCTCACATTGGCCATGCTTATGAAGTTATTGCCGCTGATGCAATAGCAAGATTTAAAAGATTAGATGGTTATAATGTATTTTTTTTAACTGGAACAGATGAGCATGGTCTAAAAGTTCAACAGAAAGCAAAAAGCCTTGATCTTGAGCCACAGGTTTATGTCGATAAGGTCTCTAAAGAATTTCGAAGATTAACAAAATATTTAAACTGTTCAAATAACGACTTTATAAGAACAACTGAGAAAAGGCATTTTAGGAATGTTCATTCATTATGGAAAAAATTATTGGAAAATGGAGATATTTATTTAGACCAATATTCTGGATGGTATTCAATAGTTGATGAAGCTTTTTATAATGATGACGAGATAATAAAAAGTGAAAATAATGTAATGATTTCACCCAACGGGAACACAGTTGAATGGATAAATGAACAAAGTTATTTTTTTAGACTATCTAAATATCAAAATAAATTGATAGATTTTTATGAAAAAAACGAAGATTTTATTCTACCAAAGTCTAGAATGAATGAAATTAAGAATTTTGTTGAGTCTGGTTTAAAAGATATTTCTATTTCAAGAAAAAATATTAATTGGGGTATCCCCGTTGAGGAAAATACTGAACATTCAATATATGTTTGGCTTGACGCATTAACAAATTATATTTCTGCCCTAGATTGGGATAAAAATAGTGAGTTATTTCAAAATTTTTGGCCTGCAAATATCCATGTGATTGGAAAGGATATTTCACGTTTTCATGCAGTTTTTTGGCCGGCATTTCTTTTCTCTGCTGGTATTGATACTCCAAAGATGATTTTTTCACATGGTTTTCTTCTAAATAAAGGTGAAAAAATGTCAAAAAGTATTGGCAACACAGTTGATCCATTTGAAATGGTAAAAATGTATGGAGTTGATCAATTGAGATTTTACCTACTTTCATCTACACCATTTGGAAAAGATGGAAATTATAGTCATGAATTGATTAAAAACCATTCTAATGCAATGCTATCTAATGATTTAGGAAATTTATCTCAGAGATGTTTAAAATTAGTTTACACAAAATGTGAAGAAAGAACACCTATAAAAGGTATATTTAATAAAGAGGATATTGACTTAATTAATAAAACTTATGATTTGTATCCCAAGTGTGTAAATTTAATGAATGATTATCAAATCCATTCTTATATTAATGAAGTTTTTAATATAGTTTCTGATGCAAATAAATATTTTAGTGAACAAAAACCTTGGAAATTAGATTTGGATAGGATGTATACTGTATTATGGGTAACATGCGAAGTTCTCCGAGTTATATCAATAATGCTTCAGCCAATAATAACTGAGAGTGCCTCCAAGCTATTAGACTCCTTGGCTATTAATTTGAGTGAGAGATCTTTCAAAAATTGTAATAAAAATTATGAACTTAAATCAGGTGTGAAAATTACTGAACCCGAGGCTATCTTTCCAAGAATATAATTATTAATCTAATTAGTGACATATTATTTTTTTTGTTGTATTAAGGCAACATGTTGATCGGAGAGTTAGATTGGATAAGTTTCTTGTTATAGATTTAGATATGGATTTAAGATCAGCAAGGGCTGACTTTGAAAAGAAATATTTAATCGCACAAATCAATAATTTTAATGGTAATATAAGTAAAACGGCAAAATTTATTGGAATGGATAGATCTGCATTACACAGAAAATTAAATGATCTAAAAATTGGGCCGAAAAAAAAATTACAAAGCTTCAATAACAAATAACTAATTAATTGGAAAAAAAATGAAGATTATTATCTGTGGTGCTGGCTTAAGTGGAAGAGCAATTGCTGAAAAGTTATCTCAAATTGGTAATGAGGTAACAATTATTGACTCTTCAAAAAACTTAATTGAAAAACTTGGTAGTGAGTTAGATATCAGGGGAATAGTTGGGCATGGGGCTCATCCTGATATTTTAGGTGAGGCCGGTGCCTCAGATGCTGAAATGTTAATAGCTGTTACCCCCTCAGATGAAATAAATATGATGGCTTGTCAAGTTGCTCATTCTTTATTTGAAGTTCCAAAAAGAATAGCTAGAGTTAGAGATAAGTCATACTTAAACCCTTCATATCAAGACTTATTTATCAGTTCAAATTTACCAGTAAATATTATTATATCTCCGGAAAAAGAGGTTGCTAATTCAGTTTTTAGAAGATTTGAGCTTCCAGGTACTTTTGAAAATGTTCCATTTGGAGATAATAAATTGAGATTTTTGGGTGTTAAGGTCGATGCTGATTGCCCGATTAAAAATACAGACATTGGCTCATTAACTGATTTATTTCCAGATTTAAACACAGTCATTGTTGGTTTGAATAGGGATGGAGATATAATTACGCCAAAAACCAATGAAAAGCTGATAGAGAATGATCTTGCATATTTGATATGCCCTAGTGACTATGCTGCAAGAACTTTGTCAATTTTTGGTAATCAAATTGAAATCGCAAGAAGAATTGTTCTTGTTGGTGGTGGTTCTATCGGAAAAGAAGTAGGCAAATTAATAGAAAATAATACCGAAAATATATCACTACGTATAATTGACTTGGATAAAAAAAATGCTGATGATTTATCAGATAAATTTGATAAAAGTTTTGTTATTCTTGGCTCAGGTATGGACAAAGATATATTAAATGAAGCTGAAATTTCTAGTGCTGATATTTTAATTAGTTTGACAAATAGTGACGAAACAAACTTTATTTCAGCAGCCTTTGCAAAAAGTGATGGTTGTCAAAGAGTAATAGCACTTTTAAATAATAAAGATTTTCAAGGACTAATAAGGTCTGTTGATATTGGTGACTTTATTGATCCAAAAGCTATAACTGTGTCATCAATTCTAAGACATGTTAGAAGAGGAAGAATAAGAAATATTTATACATTATCAGATGGTTCTGCAGAAGTTATTGAAGGAGAAGTTTCTTCATCGTCTGAACTAGTTGGTCCTACAATAGAGGATCTGCATCTTGCTGATGGTCTTCGAATTGGAGGTATTTTAAGAAATAACGAGATAATTATGCCTCGAGGAGATACAAAAATAAAAGAAGGTGACTATGTTACTATTTTTTCTATTCCCTCAAAAATTCACGAGGTTGAGCAACTTTTCAGGGTTAGTGCAAGCTATTATTAATATTAAATCAATAAATATAAAACATTCAAATTTTTAATTATAAATAATTTGTGGCTCAATATATATTTTCATTATGCTTGATAAAACTACAAATAGTCTTTCGAATATGGATGAAGAAAATTTCATTTCAAGTCTTGTAGACGGAAATAAACACGTAACTGTTTTTTTAATAAGTGGTATTAAACTTGAAGGTACTATAACTTCTTTTGATAACATGACATTAACATTGAAAGGTATTAATAATATACAATTAGTTTATAAGCATGCAATTTCTACGATTTTACCGGTCTAATTATTTTTTGCTTCATTCCAAAGTTTTTCTAATTTATTTAAATCAGTTTTATTAAATTTTTTATTTTCCTTTTCCAATTTCTGCTCAATATATTTAATTCTTTTTTGGAATTTTGTATTGGTTTTTCTAAGAGAACTCTCTGGGTCTATGCTAAATTTTCTAGCTAAATTAATAATTGAAAAAATCAAATCACCAAGCTCTTCTTCAATTTCTTCTCTGTTTTCATTATTGATAGCAATTTCAAGTTCTTCTTTTTCCTCATTTATTTTTTTTAATACATCACCTAAATTTTCCCAATCAAAACCATTTTCAGATGCCCTTTTTTGAAGTTTTAAAGATCTTATCATAGCTGGAAAACTAAGAGGTATATCATCAAGCAAGCTCTTAATTCCTTTTTTTTGACGTTCAATATTTTTAACTTCAGTCCAATTTTTTTCTATTTTCTCAATTGATTTGGTTTTAAACTTTTCATCAAAAACATGTGGATGTCTTCTTATCATTTTTTTTGATATAGAATTTATTATGTCTTCAAGGTTAAAATTTCCATTTTCACTATTTAT
>ENA-OSEY01000308-OSEY01000308.1-marine-metagenome-genome-assembly--contig:-NODE-308-length-35944-cov-13.704380_pt1 | contig 35944 bp, 30 predicted proteins | sample MGYA00248465_ERZ534230 | MGnify/ENA primary metagenome ERZ534230 (study PRJEB26409, sample SAMN06344110) | marine metagenome | isolation source: Sea water from surface | place: Atlantic Ocean:Southern... | reverse complement strand
TATTTTATCATATATATGAAGAAATCTATATCAAGACGCTCTTTTATTAAAAAGTCTGCAGCCTCAATTGCTTTAGGAGGCCTTGCATCTATTTTACATTTACAAAATGCGCCAGCCTATATTAAACCTAAGAATTATAATATTTTATTAATATTAAATGATCAGGAGCGGGCATGGCCATATATTCCAAAAAGCATTGATTTGCCTGCACGCAGATATTTGGAAAATATCTCAACTTATTTCAATAGATCTTATACCTCAACGCCAATATGTTCACCTGCACGTAGTTCTGTTTATACGGGGCAACATGTTCAATTTACTGGAGTATGGGATAATACTGTTACTCCTTGGGTTCCAGGTTTATACGATAATGTAAATACAATAGGACATCTCTTGAAAAATCAAGACTACGAAACAGGTTATTTTGGCAAATGGCACTTAACAAATATTACTGAGAGTAACGTAAATGAAAATGCTCTCGGATATGAAGGTATGCGAAAAATGTTTTCAAAATATGGTTTTGATAATTCAGATCAACCGGGTGAGCGTGATTTAGGGCAGGGAGGTTTTAAATTTGATGGTTTGACTGCAGAATCTGCATCAAATTTTATTAGAGATAAAAAAGGAAATGAAAAGCCTTGGTCTGTGTTTGTAAATTTTGTCAATCCTCACGATATAATGTTTTTCAGGGCATCTTCTGAAATATTGGGTACGGGATTTATCGGTGAAAATCAAAAATTTGCACCAGATGATCCAATATACAAAAAAGAACACGATTTTGATTTTCCTAAAAATTTTGGTCGAAGGTCTTTAGGTGAAGGTGAATTTGGAACGGAAATCATGAATACAGTTTATGGAGAAATTCCATATGATAGACTAGATTTATGGAGAAGGTTTTGTAATTATTATTATAACTGTTTACGTGACGTCGATAGACACATGATGAAACTTATTCATTCCTTGGAAGATACTGGTCAAATAGATAATACAATCATCTTCATGATCTCTGACCATGGAGAAATGCTTGGACAACAAGGAGCAAGAGGAAAAATAGTTTCTTGGGAGGAATCAATCAGAGTTCCAACGCTTGTTTACCATCCAGACTTAAAAGATAAAAAATTGTGTAACTCAGTAATATCAAACATTGATATCGTTCCAACATTATTAGAGTTTACAGGTCTTAGTAAATCTGAACTTAGAGATAAGCACCCTGAATTAAAAGGTAACAGCTACGCGGAGTTGGTTGAAAATGTTAACTACGACAACGTACGTGATAAAGAGGGCCATCTAATTCATGGAGTTCAAATCATCCCAACAGTTTTTGAAGTTGCGGAAAAATTTCGACATACAGCACTTGCGGACGGCTTTTTAGCTAAGACAAAAGCATTTATGTCTGAGGGAAAATTCTTACCAGATTTTACTCCACCGCTGAATTACAAAGGTGTAGTTGATAAAAAACATAAATTTCTAAGGTTTTTCTCACCTCGTCAAAATAATATACCTACAAACTACGATGAATTGACTAAATACAACGCAGAATATCAATTATATGATTTAGAAAATGATCCATTTGAAATGAATGATTTGGCAAAAGATGAAAATAATAGAGATTTACTTATGTCTATGAATGATAAATGTAATACATTAGCGGATAAGGAGATTGGTCTAGAAAATCATGTTATTCACTTGCCTGGTCCCGATTGGTTTTGGACAGCTTAATATATGAAAGAAGAAGTAATATTAAATTTTGATTTATATAAAAAATATAAATCAGAATATGCCCCTGACAGTTTTCATCATGTTGCTTTTAAAACTCAAAATTATGATGCAATGGTTGAATTTTACGAAAAACTTTTCGGTTGTAAGCCCATGTATAAAAGTAATGATATTGCTTTTCTGGCTTTTGATGAAGAGCATCACCGTATTGCAATTGCAAACACTGAACCAGGAGTAAAGAAATTAGGATTTATTTCAAAGATTATATTAGCATTTAGAAATTGGCTTAATAAAAATATTCCAACAACTATTGGGCTGGATCATATCTCTTATTGTCTTAACCCAATCGATAAATGGTTTGATTTTTATCATAAGGCAAAAGATAGAGGTCTTGAGCCTTACTGGACAATCAATCATGGATGGATAACGGGCATGTATTACAAAGATCCAGACGGTAATCTTGTAGAATTATTTTTTGAGCATTGGACAAATGATGAAGAATATAAAAATGAAATTTCTGCTAGAGGTTTTCCTGAAGAGCCAGTAGGTACGAATATGGATATCGATATACTCTATCAAATGTACAAAAACGGTGAATCACTAAAAAATTTAACAAAAAAAGGAAACACAGTTCCAGAGGGCAAGAAGCCAGTTGCAGGAATTCAGGCCGCTATCAATATGCGTAAAAAATTTAAATAACTATATGGATCTTTATGATCAAAATCTTATTCCAAGAATAATATTTACTGTCATATCAGTTGTATTAACTATAGGACCCACTATTGCTGATTTTAATAAAACGCATGCAACTCATCCTGATTGGACAGGGCACGCTCGCTTTCATGTGGTTTGGCAAGTCTTAGGTTTTTATCCGATAATGATATTAAATTTAATTGTTCTATGGATCAATATTTCAAACTTTTACTATCCATATCAATTATTCTTTTGGCTTTTCTGGTATGTTGGCTTTGTAGGATCTTTTTTGATCACATTATTGAGCATGCCATTATTTAAAGGCAAACTGTCTGACCCTGGAGGAAGAACTCCTTTTTTGTATACATTTGGTAAGAAATTTAAACTTTTACCAGGTAAGGATAAACATTTACCCTTCAAGATAAATGGAGAAGTGAAGACGTATAAAGTAGATGAAAATTTGCACAATTTAGTTTTACCTTCAATAATTGTCGTTATAACTTCTATTTATTTCATAGTTCTATAAAAGAGCACATTCATGTTTGAGTATTTTTTTCCATTATTATTACTTTGCATTATCCAATCTGGCACTCCTGGTCCGAATAATATTATGCTAACGGCTTCAGGAAAAAACTTTGGTTATGTAAAAACAATTCCTCATATGACAGGTGTTGTCTTCGGGTTTTTAACTTTATTGATTGTGATGGGATTAGGATTAATATCTGTTTTTACGAGCTACCCAATTGCACAAACTATTTTGCAAATACTAGGCTCGCTATATTTACTATACTTGTCGTATAGAATTTATTTTACTTATAGTTCAGATAATGAGGATCGATCAAAGCCAATAACATTCATAGAATCATCTCTTTTTCAATATGTTAATCCAAAAGGTGTTATGATGGCAATTACGACTATTTCTATTTATACGGACTATAAAAACTTTGAGTTTATAGACAGTTTTCTTGAAGGAATGGTTTTTGTACTTTTGGGTTTTACCATATCTAATACTTTTTCAGTTCTCACTTGGACATCAGTCGGAGTTTTTTTGAATAATTTCATAAAGTCGAAGGCTGCAATTAGAAATTTTAATGGCTTAATGGCAACTTTACTTGTTTTAACAGTTATATGGATTAATTATGAATTCTATGGATCTTAATAGAAAATTAATAACTTATTTAGTTTTAGGACATTGCTTTATCATCGCCATATCAAATTATTTAGTGCAGTTCCCAATAAATATATTTGGTTTGGATTATACAATTGGTACATTCACATTCCCAATTATTGTTTTGGCAACAGATTTAACTGTACGACTTTCAAATGCAAGAAATGCACGCAAAGTTATTGGTTTTGCTTTCGTGCCGGCTTTCATAATTTCATATATATTTGCTGACTTCAGAATAGCAATTGCGTCTGTTTTAGCTTATTCAATCGGACAGTTACTTGATGTATTTGTATTTTCGAAAGTAAGGGACAGAGTAGGTGATGATGGGTTAAATTTGGGTTCTTATTGGTATCTTGCGCCTGTTGTAAGTACCTTTTTTGCTCAATTAATAGACACATATCTGTTTTATGGCGTAGCATTTTACAATTCCACAGATGACTTTATGCGTGAAAATTGGGATCTGATTGCATTTAATGATTTCATTCTTAAGCTAGCAGTTTGCTATCTAGCATTTTTACCAATTTATGTTTTAATTCTTAATAGAACTTTTAATTATATAAGAACACGCACTTAGAATAATGATATTTACTTCTATTACACCTGAAGCTTTTGATCATAAAAATATTCCAAATGACATTCATGAAATGAATGATCATATAAAAAACTTACTAGTCAACGCACCTCCATCACATGAAATACCATTTGAGGTTTTGCAAGATATAAGAAGACAAGGCGGTGGATTACTTGCGTTTCAGCCATACTCTGATCGTGCTGAAAATAGACAAGTGGGTGATGGTGACCAGAAAGTAACGATACGAATATTTAATCATGATAGTCCTGATTTTATCTATATGCATATTCACGGTGGCGGTCACTGTATCGGCGCTGCAGATATGCAAGACCAATCTTTGGAAAAAGTTTCAAAAGAGCTGAATTGCGTTGTTGTAAGCGTGGAATATCGTCTTGCACCAACCAATCCTTATCCTGCCGCTCCAGATGATTGTGAAACAGCCGCTACTTGGTTGATAGAAAATTCAAAAAAGGAATTCAATACTGAAAAGATTATAATTGGTGGCGAGTCGGCTGGCGCCAACTTATCAGCAGTTACATTGTTGAGATTGAAGAGTAAAGGGCTGCTAGATACTATCAAAGGAGCAAACCTTATTTATGGATCTTATGATGCTCGTCTAACTCCAAGCGCAATCAGACAAGAAGGTTCTGATGAGATTTTCTTATTATCATATGCCATGATTAGAAAATTTAGGGACTCATATTTTCAGGGAGATGTAGACAAAAGTTTACCAGACGTTTCTCCTATACAAGGTGATTTAAGCGGAATGCCTCCAGCACTATTTACAGTCGGAACAAGAGATTTATTGCTTGACGATTCATTATTTATGTTTGGCCGATGGCTAAGTTATGGTTCTAATGCTGAGATTATAATTGTACCTGGAGCAGATCATGCTTTTAATGCATTTCCATCAGAAACAACTACCTTGGTTGAAAATAAGATTAACGAGTTTTTGCAATCAGTTCTCTAAATTACTGAGATAGTTTTCAGCTACACGTTGCCCTAAGTTGTAATCAGCTTTCAAAATATCAACATTTTTAGAGTCTCTTTTTGATTTAAGTCTTGTTGGTGGACATAATTGGATTACTTCACAATCTGAAGGAGGGTTATGTATGAAATCTAAAGCAGTGTTGTAAGTTTTGTCATGCTTAAGCAGAGCTTTTCTAAGTTCAGGATATTCTTTAGAAAAAAATGCTCCAATATAATTTTCAAGTTTTAGTTTTCTCTTAAATTTTTCTTCATAAGTTCTAATAACTATGATGCGTTTGGCGCCGAGCTCATAAGCCTTTCTGACAGGCAGAGGATCAGCTACGCCGCCATCAAATTTACGACGTCCGTCTATCATGCTGGGTGTTCTTACTAGTACAGGCAAAGTTCCAGATGCTATCATTTTAGGCATCCATTCATCGTCTCCAAATTCATGATATTCAGCTTGAGCGCTAAGAGCATCAGTCACAACCGCAATGTATTTTTTGCCTTCAACAGTTTTTCTAATTTTTTCCATATTTGGCTTAAACATTTTCTCGCCGTCTTCGTACATTTTATGAAATTTGATTATGTCGCCACCTGTGAAGATATTTTTATAATCTAAGTAATCTCCTCGCGCAGCATAAAGCATCTTTTCTAAATTATTGTCAGTTTCTCTAATGAGGTACCAGCAAAGAACTGCTACACCATTTGATACTCCAATATAAATATCGAATGGATCGTAATCCCTCTTTATAAATGTATCGGTGATTCCGAAAGAAAATACACCTCTTTGTCCGCCACCTTCAACAATTAGAGCTGTTTTTTTATTTTCCATGATACAATAAATTAGTAAGGATATATAAGAAATCAAATGTGTTCGATAGTAATTTTAAAACAAAGTGACTCTGAGTGGCCCATTATAATTGGTGCCAATCGAGATGAAATGATTAATCGAGACGCTTTACCACCTGGTCGTCATTGGGACGACAGACCACATATTTTCGCAGGCAAGGACATGACGGCGGGCGGCACCTGGATAGGAATTAATGACTTTGGTGTCGTTGCTGCAATTATGAATAGAATGAACAGCCTTGGACCTATGGATAATAAAAGAAGTAGAGGTGAATTGGTTCTTGATGCACTAGATCATGCAGATGCATCTGAAGCATTAAATGCAATAATTGAAATCGAAAAAGACTCATATAGAGGTTTTAATATGTTCATAGCGGATAATTTAAATGCATATTGGATCAAGTCAGATGAAAAAAATTCTGTAATTGAATATTTCAATATACCTGATGGCTTATCAATTATAACAGCTTACGATCGAAATGATTTAAATTCTAAGCGTATAAAAACTTATTTATCAAAATTTGCTTTATCGGTTGATCCAAAACCAGGTAAAGATGAATGGCAGGACTGGGAAATGTTATTAGGCAGTACATATTCTGATAACAATGATCCTTTGTCAGCAATGTGTGTGAAAACAGACATGGGTTTTCAAACTGTATCTTCAACACTCATCGCTCTACCAAGTTTTCAACCCAAGATGGGATCGGCAAAGCCTGTCTACAAATTTGCCAATGGCTCACCAGACTCGGCAAGTTTTATGGAAATGGACATTTGAGTTCTGTATTTGCTCTTTAAATTATTGATTTCTATATACTATTTTTCTTAGAAATTACTAAACAAGCTCATATTTAGTATTGTTAGATGATTATGAATTATTATAATCTTCAATCTTATTAATAATTGGAGCTTTTAAATGACTGATTGCTATATTTACGACACTGTAAGAACCCCTCGTGGTAAGGGTAAAAAAAATGGAACCCTTCATGAAGTAACTGCACTGGAACTTGCAACTCAAGTTTTAAATAATATTAAAGATAGAACAAAAATTGATACAGCAGATGTTGATGATGTTGTACTAGGATGTGTTGCGCCAGTTGGTGAACAAGGTGCCTGTATTGCAAGAACAGCAGTGTTAAATGCCGACTATGATCAATCAGTTTCAGGTGTTCAGATCAATAGATTTTGTGCATCTGGTTTAGAAGCTACTAATATGGCAGCTGCACAAGTAATGTCTGGACAGTCACAAATGTCCATCGGCGGCGGTGTTGAGTCTATGTCTAGAGTTCCAATGGGCTCGGATGGTGGCGCAATGGTTGCTGACCCTTCAGTTGCAATAAAAAATTACTTTGTTCCACAAGGTATTAGTGCAGACTTAATTGCTACCAAATATGGTTTCTCAAGAGATGATGTAGATAGTTATGCTGTTGAAAGTCAAAAGAGGGCAAAAAAAGCTTGGGATGAAAAAAGATTTTCAAAATCAATAACACCCGTGAAAGATATCAATGGCTTGACAGTGCTCGATCATGATGAACATATGAGACCTGATGCTACAATGCAATCACTTGGTTCTTTAGATCCATCTTTTGCAATGATGGGTGAAATGGCAGGTTTTGATGCTACTATTCAACAACGATACCCTGAAGTTGAAGCTGTTAATCATGTTCACACTGCTGGCAATTCGTCAGGAATAGTTGACGGAGCAGCTGGAATACTGCTTGGAAATAAAGAGATGGGTGACAAATATGGTTTGAAGGCTCGTGCTAAAATCAAAGGTTTTGCTTCAACAGGTTCTGAGCCAAGCATCATGCTTACTGGTCCTGGTTATGTTTCTGATAAACTACTAAAAAACTTAGGCATGAGCAAAAGTGACATTGACTTGTGGGAGCTTAACGAAGCATTTGCAGTTGTTGTACTAAGATATATGGAACATATGGGGATTGACCACTCAGACATTAACGTAAATGGGGGCGCAATTGCTATGGGGCATCCATTGGGTGCAACTGGAGCTATGATCTTAGGAACTGTACTTGATGAGTTAGAGAGAAGCAATAAGTCTACTGCTCTTGCCACACTTTGTGTTGGTGGTGGTATGGGAACTGCAACCGTAATCGAGCGCGTTTAATAACTTAAAATTTTAGGACAATAATCATGGCTGATGTAACTTATGAAATAGATAGCGACGGTGTTGCCGTTGTAACGTGGGATTTGGAAAATCGTTCAATGAACGTTTTAAATTTTCAATCTCTTGGTGAATATAGATCAATTATTGAGAAATTAATCTCAGATGAGTCAGTTAAGGGTATTGTTCTCAGAAGTGCAAAAGATGCATTCATAGCTGGCGCAGATTTAACTTCATCTGAAGTTTTTGGTTTTGATAGCGTTCAAGAAGATAAAGTTAAAGCTGCAGAAAAAATTTATAATGGCAACATGGACATGCAGCTATTGTTCAGAAGCATGGAAACATCTGGCAAGCCATTCGTAGCTGCGATAAACGGTCATGCTTTAGGTGGTGGGTTTGAAATATGTCTCGCCTGTCACTATCGTGTAGCGATAGATAATGATAAAATTCAGATTGGACAACCTGAAGCGAAAGTTGGTTTGATACCTGGTGCAGGTGGAACTCAAAGAGTTCCTAGACTTGCCGGTGTAACTCAAGAGATAATGGGCTTTCTACTAGCAGGTACTCCGTTTACTCCAAAAAAAGCTCTAAGTGCTGGCCTTATTAACGAAGTCACAGATGCAGATAACTTAATTAATGCAGCAAAAAAATATATTGTGGATGGTGGAAAACCAGTTCAACCATGGGACGAAAAAGGTTTTAGGTTTCCAGGGGGTCTTCCTTATACTCCAAAAGGTGCAATGATTTGGGCTGCAGCATCATCTTCATTGAGAAAAAATTCTTATAATAACTATCCTGCACAAACTGCAATCCTTTCTGCTGTTTATGAAGGCGTTCAGGTGCCGATTGATGCAGCACTGAGAATTGAAGCGCGTTATTTTACAAAAGTTGTAATGGATCCTAGATCTCAAAATATGGTTCGAAGCCTATTTGTAAATATGCAAGCTTTGAGCAAAGGCGCAAGAAGACCAAAAGATTTCGATAAATACGATGTTAAAAAGATTGGGATTCTTGGTGCAGGCTTAATGGGTGCAGGAATTGCCTATGTTACTGCTAAAGCAGGAATTGAAGTTGTATTAATTGATATGGATCAAGCTGCAGCAGAAAAAGGAAAAGAATATTCTACTAAGATTTTAGATAAACAATTAAGTAAGAAAAAAACTACTGAAGAAAAAAAAGAAAAGCTATTAAGTCTCATTACACCTACAACTGATTACTCTCTTCTAAAGGGCGCAGATCTTATTGTAGAGGCAGTATTTGAAAATAGGGATATAAAAGCAGATGTAACCGCTAAAGCAGAAGCGCAAATATCAGAAACTGCTGTATTTGGTTCCAATACATCTACTTTGCCAATTACAGGTTTAGCTCAAAATTCAAGCCGTCCTGCAAACTTCATAGGTATTCATTATTTTTCACCAGTAGAGAGAATGCCTTTAGTTGAGATCATCATGGGAAAAGAAACTTCTCAAGAAACATTGGCAAAAACAATGGATTACGTTCAAAAAATTAGAAAGACCCCAATTGTTGTAAATGACAGTCGAGGTTTTTATACTAGTCGTGTATTTGGTACATATACCGGTGAGGGTGTTGCAATGTTAGCAGAAGGTATAAAACCTGCTTTAATTGAAAATGCTGGCAAGATGACAGGCATGCCAATGGCTCCTCTGGCTCTTTCTGATGCTGTAGCGTTAGATTTAGCTTGGAAAGTTACAACTCAAACTAAAAAGGATTTTGAAGCTGAAGGCAAAGAATTTCCAATAACCCCAATGTATTCAATTATGGAAGAAATGGTTGAAAAGCAAGGTAGGTTTGGAAAGAAAAACAATAAAGGCTTTTACGAGTATCCTGAAAATGGAAAAAAATACCTATGGCCTGAACTGTCTAACCTATGCAAAGAAAGTGACGACCAACCTGATGTTGAGGAATTAAAGAAAAGGTTTCTTTATATTCAAGCACTTGAAACAGCTAAATGCTATGAAGAAAACGTGCTAACGGATGTTAGAGATGCGGACATTGGGGCAATACTCGGTTGGGGAATGGCGCCATGGACCGGAGGTCCACTATCTTTCATAGATATGGTTGGAGTCAAAGAATTTGTGGCTGAAGCTGATAAACTCGCACAAAAATATGGAGAAAGATTTACTCCATGTAAAATGCTTCGTGATATGGCAGCTAAAAATGAGAGTTTCCACAAGAGCGGTAGCTCTAGTCAAGCAGCGTAAATAAGACTACTATAATACTTATAACTTTTACTGATTTGAGAGGATCTATATGGCAAATACTACACCTACGACTAATTCTTTGGAAAACTATTTTTTACCTTTTACTGCAAATAAAGACTTTAAGAAGGATCCAAGATTATTAGACAGAGGTGAGGGAGTATACTACTGGAATCATAAAGGCGACCAAGTAATAGATGCTTCATCAGGTCTATTTTGTGTTCCATTGGGGCATGGTAGAAAAGAAATAGCTGAAGCTGTTCATCAGCAATTATTAAAATTAGATTACTCTCCTAGCTTCCAAGTTTCTCATTTACCTGCTTTCGCATTAGCTGAAAAAGTAGCAAATCTTTTACCGGGCGATTTAAACAATGTCTTCTTCACAATTTGTGGATCTACTGCAATTGACTCTGCAATTAAAATAATTCAGGCATATCAACACGCAATTGGACAATCGCAACGTGTAAGGTTTGTGTCAAGAGAACGCGCATACCATGGTGTAAATATCGGAGGAACCTCATTAAGTGGCATGATTAAAAACCGTGAGATATTTACTGCAACAATGCCTGGAGTTATTCATTTAAGACACACTTGGTTAGAAGAAAATAAATATACAAAAGGTCAGCCGCAACATGGAGCTCATCTTGCTGAGGATCTTCAGAGGTTTGTAGAAATGTATGGCCCCGAGTCAATTGCTGGGTGTTTCGTTGAACCCATTGCTGGCTCAACAGGAACCATTGTTCCCCCTATCGGATATTTAGAAAGACTGAGAGAAATTTGTGATAAATACGGAATTGTTCTTGTTTTTGATGAAGTAATCACTGGTTTTGGCAGAACAGGAAAATCATTTGGGGCTGTAAAATACAATGTACAACCTGATATGATTACTATGGCAAAGGCAATTACTAATGGAGCGCAGCCTATGGGGGCAGTTGGTGTTTCAGATAAAATTTACAATGCTATTGTTGATAATGGTCCAGAGCACGGAGTAGAGTTTTTTCACGGATATACTTACTCAGGTCATCCAGCCTGTGTAGCAGCATCTCTTGCTACCTTGGATGTATATGAGAAAGAAGATGTGTTCGCAAGAGCAGAAAAGATGTCACCATACTTCATAGATGCAGTGTTTGATGCATTTCAGGATATACCAATTGTTACAGATGTAAGAGCTGATGGAATGATGGCCGCTTTTGACCTAGCAGTTGATAAAAACCCTGGCGTGAGAGGATATGATGCTCAAAAGAAAACATTTGCTAATGGTGTTCACATAAAATTTACTGGGGATGCTGGTATAGTTGCCCCTGCGTTAATTGCTGAAGAAAAACACATAGATGAAATGCTCCAAAGAATTAAAGAGGTCTTAGTAAAATACTAGCATCTTATATGTCAAAGCTTCCTTCACACACAGAGGTTGTTATTATTGGAGGGGGTATTGCTGGTACAAGCATTGCATATCACCTTGCTGAGAGAAATGTTCAGGTCACATTGGTTGAGAGAAAAAGCTTAACTTGTGGCACAACTTGGCATGCAGCTGGATTGGTTGGACAATTAAGGGCAACAAAAAATCTTACTAAAATGGCTAAGTATTCAACGGAGCTCTATCATAAACTTAATCAAAAAAAAGATCTATCCGCTGGATTTTTGATAAATGGTTCAGTTTCTATTGCAGAAAATGAGGGGCGTTATCAAGAAATGAGTAGAGGCGCATCAATGGGTCGAAGTTATGGCTTGGAAATAAATGAAATTTCAATTGATGAAGTAAAAGAGAAATACCCACTTCTCGATACAAAGCATGTAAAAGGAGCTTGGTTTTTGCCTCAGGACGGTCAAATTAACCCGGTAGACATTACAATGTGCCTTGCAAAAGAAGCAAGAAGAATGGGTGCTAACATTATTGAAAATAACAAAGTCATTTCAATCGAACAAGAAGGTGACAAGGTCACAAAAGTTATTACAGAACTAGGTGATATTACATGTGATAAGATTGTTATATCTGCTGGAATGTGGAGTAGGGAAGTAGGTAAAATGTGCGGGGTAAATATTCCTCTGCATGCATGTGAACATTTCTATGCTGTAACTGAATATTCAGAAGATATACCAAAAAATTTACCCATCTTAAGAAACCCAGATGCCTATATTTATGTGAAGGAAGACGCTGGAAAACTTTTAATAGGCGCCTTTGAAAAGAAAGCAAAACCTTGGGGCATGAACGGTATTCCTGAAGATTTCGAATTTGATAGTTTGCCAAACGATCTTGATCATTTCGGACCTATTTTAATGGAAGCAATGGATAGGCTTCCAATACTGAATGAGCTTGGCATTAAAACATATTTTAATGGACCTGAAAGCTTCACACCTGATGATAGGTATTATTTAGGCAAAGTTCCTTACAAAGAAAATATATTTGTTTCAACTGGCTTCAATTCAATAGGAATACAATCTGCTGGAGGAGTTGGCAAAGTTATGGCTGATTGGATCATAAATGACAAAAGTAAGATTGATTTGTGGGATGTAGATGTCGCTAGAGTATTAGATTTTCAAGATGATGATGAATATCTAAGAGAAAGAAGCTCTGAAACGCTTGGGCTCTTGTACGCTGTACATTGGCCCTACTATCAATTTGAAACTTCTAGAAACAAAATTAAATCACCACTCTATGGCCAACTTGAAAAAGAAGGAGCTTGCTTTGGAGAAGCGGCTGGATGGGAAAGGCCAAATTGGTTTACCAATAATGGTCAAAGACCTCAATATCAATACTCGTATCATAAACAAAATTGGTTTGAAAATGTAAGGAGTGAATGTATTGCAGTAAGAAATGATATTGGCTTATTTGAACTTACATCTTTTTCTAAGTTTATTATTCGAGGAGATGATGTAGTTAATTTTTTAAATTATATGTGTGTAAGTGAGATGAATGTACCAGTTGGGCGAATTATATATACACAAATGTTAAATGACGAAGCTGGAACAGAAGGAGACATTACTTTTACAAGAATAAGTGAAAATGAATTTATGTTTGTTACGGGTCCAACTTCACATAATAAAGACTATTACTGGTTATTATCTCATTCAAAAAAATTTAAAAATATAGAAATTATTGATGTTACTAAACAATATGGCTGTCTTTCAATAATGGGACCCAATTCAAGGGAGCACCTTCAAAGAATATGTAATGAGGATATTTCAAATGAAACATTACCGTTTGGATTTTCTAAGAAAATAAATCTTGGCGGTACTGAATGTAGGCTTCATAGAATAACATATGTTGGCGAGCTGGGTTTTGAAATATACATTCCTTATAATAATTTGGAAAAAGTATTCGATGTTGTTTATGCAAAAAATGGAAAGAGCCCAGTAAAACTTGCAGGCTATCATGCACTAAATTCACTGAGAATGGAGAAAGGATATCTTCATTGGGGGCATGATATTGGAGTTGAGGAAAACCCTTTTGAAGCGGGTGTTGGATTTTGTGTAAATCTTAATAAGAAGAATCCTTTTTTAGGACAGGCAGCACTTGAAGAAAAGAAGAAGTCTGGTCTCAGTAAAAGAAAAGTAAATTTTGCATTATCTAACAATGACTTATTAATTTATCACAATGAGCCAATCTATTTTGACGGTAAGATTGTTGGTGAAATTTCTTCAGGTATGTATGGTTTCTATTTAGACAAATCATTGGGCATGGGTTACATTTCAAACAATGACAGCTACTCTATTGAAGAAATGATGAGTCATCAAAAATTTGAAATTGAAGTTGCAGAAACTAAATATTCTGCAGAGGGGTCAATAAATTGTTTTTATGATCCGGGCAGAGAAAAAATATTAGTATAGAAAGTATTGTTATGACTAAAATGACCACAGAAGAAGCATTCGTTAAAGTTTTACAAAAACACGGAATACAGCACGCATTTGGAATAATTGGATCTGCATTCATGCCAATTTCCGATTTATTTCCAAAAGCAGGCATTACTTTCTGGGATGTAGCTCATGAAAATAACGGCGGTATAATCGCAGACGGCTATACAAGAGCGACAGGAAAAATGTCTATGTGCATTGCACAAAATGGCCCGGGCATTACTAACTTTGTTACGCCAATAAAAACTGCATACTGGAATCACACTCCAATGCTTCTGGTTACTCCACAAGCGGCTAATAAAACTATAGGACAAGGTGGCTTTCAAGAAGTAGAACAAATGGCATTGTTTAAAGATATGGTTTGCTACCAGGAGGAAGTGAGAGATCCTACTAGAGTTGCAGAAGTACTAAATCGAGTAATTTCAAAAGCATTCAAAGGTTCCGCGCCAGCACAAATAAATATTCCTCGCGACATGTGGACACAAGTTATAGATATCGAGTTGCCGCCAATAATAAAATTTGAGAGACCATCTGGAGGAAGCGAAGCAATAAAAGAAGCGGCAAAACTTCTATCTAATGCTGACTTTCCAGTAATATTATCAGGAGCTGGGGTGGTCTTAGCTGATGCAATCAATGACTGCAAAGCTTTAGCTGAAAAATTAGATTCACCTGTTGCTTCAGGCTATCAACATAATGATAGTTTTCCAGGTAGTCATCCACTTGCAGTGGGGCCTTTAGGTTATAACGGCTCAAAAGCTGCTATGGAGTTAATTTCTAAAGCAGACGTTGTTCTTGCATTAGGGACTAGACTTAACCCATTTTCAACATTGCCTGGCTACGGAATAGATTATTGGCCAAAAGATGCAGCTATTATTCAGGTCGATATAAATTCTGATAGAATTGGATTAACAAAAAAAGTTTCAGTAGGTATATGCGGTGATGCAAAACAAGTTGCTCAGCAATTATTAAATAGCCTTTCTCCTGAAGCGGGAAACAAAAATAGAGATGAGAGGAAAGCTCTAATTCATCAAACCAAATCTGCTTGGTTACAAACATTGAGTAGTATGGACCATGAAGATGACGATCCTGGAACATCATGGAATGAGGAAGCTAGAGTCAGGGATGCAGATCGCATGTCTCCTCGCATGGCTTGGAGGGCAATACAGAATGGCTTGCCAAAAAATGCAATAATTTCATCCGACATAGGCAATAACTGTGCAATTGGAAATGCTTATCCAACATTTGAAGAAGGTAGAAAATATTTAGCTCCTGGTCTTTTTGGGCCTTGCGGTTATGGCTTCCCTTCAGTTTTAGGAGCTAAAATAGGCTGTCCAAATATTCCTGTTGTTGGTTTCGCTGGAGATGGAGCTTTTGGCATAAGCATGAATGAAATGACATCTTGCGCTAGGGAAGAATGGCCTGCAATTACAATGGTGATATTTAGAAACTATCAGTGGGGCGCCGAAAAAAGAAATTCGATATTATGGTATGACAATAATTTCGTTGGTACCGAACTAGATCCAGAATTAAGCTACGCAAAAGTTGCAGAAGGCTGTGGATTGAAGGGTGTTATAGTTAAAACCATGGATGAGCTGACAAATTCACTCAGAACTGCGTGTGAAGAACAGTCAAATGGAGTTACAACTTTTATTGAAGTTATTTTAAATCAAGAACTTGGGGAACCTTTCAGACGAGATGCAATGAAAAAACCAGTTGAAGTTGCAGGCATCAATCCTGATGATATGAGCCAAGAGCAGCACGGTTAAACTCTTTGAAGAGTGTGCATTCGCGACCTTGCACTATCTTTGTGGTTAGGCAAAGCAATAAAAGGTTTTGATAATTTGATATAATTGTACTCATTCGATCTTTTTTCCAATTCACGCTTAAATCCAAGTTTTGAGAAAATTTTTTCTGAAATAGAGAGTATGAGATAACCCCCAGGCTTTGTTAATCTAATTAACTCCTTTATTGATGACGGTCCTACATGACCTGACGTCAAAACACCTGTGCATATAACTAAATCAAATTGATTTCCTTTTAAACTTGTTTTTTTACTTAACGACTCGCAAACTAGTTTTTTATATATTTTTTTAGAGCGAGCTACTCTTAACATATCTTTTGAATAATCTATCCCTACGATATTATTGTAACGAAGAGCTTTCAAAACTTCAGCGACATAGCCAGTACCACACCCTGCATCAAGAATTTTTGAGCCCTTCTTTACAGTTATATACTTTTCTAGAATCTGTTTAACTTTACTTGGGTAAGCGTAGCCCCAGTCTTTTAGGTCACTGTCATAACCGTCAGCCCATTCCCTATAATGTTTTTTTAGGCGGGTTGAATTCTTTTCCTTATAAACAATGTTTAGCCATTTTTTACCCATAATGAGCGCTTTCCTCTTTTGAATATTTAATAAATAGTATAAAAATTAGTCATATATGTTGATCGGTGTCCCCAAAGAAATTAAGCCGCAAGAAAATAGAGTAGGCCTAACTCCTGAAAGTGTAAAGGAACTTATTGATGATGGTAATGAAGTAATCATTGAAAGAACAGCCGGTCAAGGGTCAGGTTTTGACGATCAAAATTATAACGATGTTGGGGCAACAGTTTTTGAAAATGCGCAAGATATTTTCGATCGCGCTGAGTTGATCATCAAAGTTAAAGAACCTCAAGATGATGAAATAAAAAAGTTAAAAGATGGCCAGCTGCTATTCACATATTTACACCTTGCTGCAAGTAAAGCATTGACAGAAGGATTAATGAATTCTGGCGCAACATGTATAGCTTACGAAACTATAACTGATAACAATGGAAGGCTTCCGCTACTCGCTCCAATGAGTGAAGTAGCCGGTAGAATTTCAATTCAAGCAGGAGCCAGAGCTCTTGAAATGACAAACAAAGGAAGAGGTGTTTTATTATCTGGCGCAACAGGAGCACCGCCAGCTAAAGTTGTAATTATTGGATGTGGAGTTGTAGGGTTTAATGCCGCCCTTATTGCTCATGGAATGAAATCAAATGTAACGCTTATTGATCAATCTGAAGCAAGGCTCAATGAATTAAAAAATTATTTTAATGATGAAGTCAATACATCAATATCAACACCTGAAACTATAGCTGAAGAAGTTAAAAACTGTGACTTGCTAATAGGAGGTGTGCTGATCCCAGGTTCTAGTGCGCCCAAATTAGTATCAGATGAACTAGTTTCCAAAATGAAAAAAGGGGCAGCCATCGTGGATGTCGCAATAGATCAAGGTGGGTGCATTGAAACCAGCAAGCCTACTACTCACGCAGACCCGGTTTATATTAAACATGACGTGGTACATTACTGTGTAACAAATATGCCAGGATGCGTTCCCCGTACATCTACCATCTCTCTAAATCAAGCTACATTACCGTTCGTAAAAAAATTAGCGAGAGATGGGTTAAAAAAAGCGTTATCTGATGATAGGAATTTTATGAATGGGCTAAATGTTATAAAAAATAAGTGCACTCAAGCAGATGTAGCAAGAGATCTAAACATAGCTTTTTCAAACCCTGAAGATTTAGTTGCTTAAATACTTTTTGCGGCCTTTGACAGGTTTTTTAATTTAAGCATTGCCATATCTCTACTCAAATATCCAAGACCACAATCAGGAGCTGCTATAAGTCTCTCTTTATCAATATGGTTTAGACAGGACAGCAATCTATCCCTTATCACATCAATTTCTTCTACTTCACTTGAGGCAACCTTTATTAACCCAAATATTATTTTTTTTGATTTATACAACTCAAGTAGTTTTAAATCATTGTGTCTATGAGCATCTTCAATAGATATGGTATCAATCAGACTATTCTCTAAGGCATCTGCAATTTCAAAATAACTTATTAACGGCGCTTTAGGATAATCATCTGCATCAATTTTATCTGGATATCCACAACATATATGAGTTATCTTTTCACAGTCTGTAACTCCATGAAAACATCTTTCAAGATTATCTATTCCAAATTCGATTGCCTCTTTTGATTTTCTTGCAAATAAAGGTTCGTCTACTTGTATATATTTACAGCCAGAATTGACTAATGACTTTATTTCTTTATTTATTGCCTCCCCTAAATCTACTCCTAACATTTTATGATCATTATAAAATTCATCAGCAATCGTATCTGTGATAGTCAATGGTCCAGGTATTGTAACTTTAATAGGATTTTTTGATATTGACTGATTAATTTCGTATTCTTTATTTAAAAACGACCCAATAAATTCAACTTTATTTGTGATTGTTGGAAGCCAACAATCATAATTACCTGTTCTCGCTGTTTTCTTTGTTAATTTTTCAAAATCGATCCCACCGAGATGTCTGCAGTGATAATGAATATAATTTTCTCGTCTCACTTCACCGTCTGTAATAATATCAATCCCGCACTCAATTTGATCTTTAATAATACTCTCTGAGGCAAGTTTTATTTGGACCTCATATTCTTCTCCCATTTTTAGTTTTGCCTGTTCCCACTTAGATGTTGGGTATTCAGCATCTGTTCCTTTCTCATCTTTGAACCAATCAGGTAAAGTTAAGAAATCCGGCTTAGGGTAGGCGCCAATTGTAGTTGTTAAAATCATACAAAAAGTCTATTTAAAACAATAATTTAGCCAAGAAATAACTGAACTAAAAAATAAAAATAATAATCATTTTTATCAATGCTTTATAGGATAAATCTAAAGTATCTATTTATGATTAATTTTTATGTATATTTATCATGTATTTAGATAAAGATCCATTTAAAGAAAATTTATTAACTTATTAAATTTCTTTAACTTTGTTCTTTACAGCTACCTCTATATGTATGAAAATTTTTATCAATTAAACAAATAAATTAAATGAGGAGTAGCCGTGAAGAAAATTAATAAAACTCTTAAGGCTGCAAAAGTTTCAAGAAGATCAGTCCTGAAAGGTGCAGCTGCAACTGGTGCAGCAGCAGCTATTGGGCCTTGGTATATTCCAAACGCTTTTGCTGCTCCCGTTGTTAATGTTTTAATGTGGGGCGAATATTTGCCGGACTCAGTAGTTGCAGATTTCAAAGCAAAAACTGGAATTACTGTTAACCATACTAAAATAGGTGATAACGGTGAAATTATATCAAAAATGAAAGCTGGTGGTGGAGCCGGTTATGACCTTGCAAGTCCAACAAACATGAGAGCTTTGCAATGGGCTGACCTTGGCGTACTTGCCCCATTTGATATGAATCGAATAAACACAAGCGCTGTTAACCCAGGAATGCTAGCTGTTGGTGAGCGTGACTGGAATTTTGGTGGAAAAGGATCTCACTGGGTACCACAACTTTGGGGTACTGAGTCAATTTCTTGGAGAACCGACAAATGGCAACCCGATGGACTTCCAAGCTTTGGAGATATTTGGGAGCCTAATCCTGGAATAGATGGCGCATTCATGATGGGTAGAACATACTCAATGATGACTGGATGTGGTATTTGGATGCATCACCAAGGTAAAATGAACTTTTGGGATTCATACAAAGATGAAGATACAATGAGAAAAAATTGGGAAACAATTACTGACTATTGTATTTCTAAGAAAGGAAATCTTGTCAAGTTCTGGTCAGGAGCAGATCCACAGAAACAAGGATTTACATCCGATGGAGTTGTCGTTGGTCAGACATGGGATGGTCCAATAGCTGCAATGATGAAAGCAGGAGAACCAGTTGCTTATCAAACAACCGATGAAGGTGCATTAGCTTGGATCGATGGAATAACACTTTCTGCAAAAGCAGAAAACATTGATGAAGCTTATGAGTTAATCAATTATAGTTTTACACCGGAAGTAGGTGGTCAAACTATTAATGAAATTGGTTATAATTCAGCTGTTAATGGAGCCTCTGATTTCTACTCTCCAGAGACCAAAGCATTGGCAAAAGCAATTTATCCTGGTGACACAGCTACCAAGTTAAACCCTTGGCCGCCAGAACCACCATGGTATGCAGATGCAAGAGCGGAGTACGCAAATAAATTTGAAACTGCGTAATTCACTCTAAAATTAAATTTAAACGCCCAAGTGAAAAACTTGGGCGTTTTTTTTAATGAGTTTTTTTATATAATTATAATTTATTCATATGAGCGCTGATGTTGAATTAAGTAATGTTTCTGTAACCTTTGGAAGTTTTTTTGCTGCAAAGAATGTCAGTGTGAAAATCGAAGGTGGAGAGTTTTTTAGTTTTTTAGGGCCTTCAGGATGTGGAAAAACAACTTTACTGAGAGCAATTTCAGGTTTTCAAGATCCTTCTGAAGGTAAAGTATTAATCGATAACAAGGATATGTCAGGCATAGGGCCAAATAAAAGACCTACCGCACTAATATTTCAAAACCTAGCTTTGTTTCCCCTTATGACTGTTTCAGAAAATATTGCATTTTCACTAGAAGTTAGAGGAGTTTCTAAAACTGATAGACAGAAAAGAGCAGACGAGCTTTTGGAACTTATAGCTCTGGAAGGACAAGGTGAAAAAAAAGTTCATCAATTATCAGGGGGTCAAAAACAGAGAGTTGCAATTGCTAGGGCATTAGCTGTTGAGCCTAAAGTTCTATTGTTGGATGAACCATTATCAGCTCTTGATTTAAAACTGCGTCAAAGAATGAGAACTGAGTTACGTGAAATACAAAAAAGAGTGAATATTACTTTTATTTATATTACGCATGATCAAGGAGAGGCCCTTACAATGTCTGACAGAATTGCAGTTATGAATGAGGGCGAATTAGAACAAGTAGGTCCATGTGATGAAGTTTATAACAATCCTAGAACACCATTTGTTGCAACATTTGTTGGAGAAAACAATCCCATTTATGGTCGAATTAAAAGTATTGATGGAAAAACAGTTGAGATAGATACCCCTGATGGCATTTTCCGATCTACAATTAATGATAATTCTAATCTAAATATTAATGATGATGCAATTGCATTTGTTCGACCGGAGTCACTTTTTCTTCCAAGAAGTGATGATAACTTTAATAATTCTTTACCTGTGATAATTGATAGTTTTGAATTTGAAGGAAATATTAAAAATTTTTATGCACATTTAAAATCTGGAACAAAAATAAAATTTTCAGTCCCAAATGCAATAGATACTTCTCATATTAAAAATGGATCTAGTATAAATTTAGGATTTGACTCACAAAAATCTATTATTTTACCAAAAGCACCCTTAGCGATTGATTAATATGAATAGTTATTTTTTCACACAACCTTTTTTCAAAAAGAATGGAAAAGCAATTGCAATATACTTTCTAGTTGCAATTATTTTTTGGTTTGTATTTCTTGTAATTATACCTCAGTTATACATGCTGGATTTGTCCTTTAGAACCAATGTGCCACCACTAGAGAGAGGAGGACCAAAAGATTTCTATACTTTTGAACACTATCAACACTTTGTTTTTGGATCAAAAACTGCTCAAGATGCCTTTAATTTTGTCGATCTAGGAGTCTTTGGCAGAACTATATTGGTATCTATATTTGTAACTTTAGCGAATCTTGCTTTTTGTTATCCAATAGCATTTTATATCGCAAAAATTGCAAATCCAAGTACAGCAAGACTTCTAATTGTGTCACTTATCATTCCTTTTTGGATTAATGAGCTTTTAAGATCTTTTGCTTTAAGAATACTTTTTGCAAATGAAGGTGTGATAAATAATGTTCTAACTGGTATTGGCATTATTGATCAAGGCATATTATTTATAACCTATGATATCGGTTTATATACCGGTCTGATTTATGCCTATATTTTACTAATGATGTTTCCGCTTTACAATGCGATTGAGAGTCTTGATGTAAACCAAATAGAAGCTGCAAAAGATTTAGGATCATCAACATTTAGAACACATTGGAGGGTTGTAATTCCACACGCTAAACCAGGTATCGTATCTGGCTGCACTATGGTATTCATGCTTACAGTTGGAGCTTTAGCTACACCAGTTGTATTGAGTAGTCCCAATACTCTATGGTTTCCTCAATTAATTTATCAATGGTTTAATATGAATGATAACTGGTCTAGAGGATCTGCTTACTCAATAATATTATTAATAATTTCAGTTATATTTGTTCTCACAATGATGAGAATATTTAAAGTTCGTATTGGGGAGATTATAAAATGACATCCTCACATGTTATGAAGTTTATGATGGGATTGTACCTTTTTATCTTTTTTACTTATCTCTTTGGTCCTCTGATTATTATGAGCTTTACTGCTTTTAATTCAGCAGAGTTTCCAGCTATAACTCCATGGGAATGTTTTACTTTCAGGTGGTTCAATGAGGGAAAAATTGCTTATGATGGTCAACATTTAGCTGGTTTATTTACTGATTGGCGTCTACATGATGGATTAATTAGCAGTCTCATTATTGGAGGAGGTGTTGTTTTATTGGCTGTCCCAATAGGAATGGCTGCAGCTATAGTACTCACGCAAGTTAAATCTCAATTACGAGATATTTATTATTCAATTTCCATTATGCCGGTTTTATTTCCAGGCGTAATCATCGGAATATCTACAGTTGTTTTATGGGATAGACTCGCTGGACTAGGTGGTGAGGGATTTATTTCTGAAATTGGAAGAAATGGAATATTTTTAACAATTCTTGCTCAAACTTGTTTTATTTCAACTTATTGCTTTCTTATTTTTGTTGCACGCTTACAGAGATTTGATCAAACACAAGAAGAAGCAGCATTGGATTTAGGAGCATCTCAAACTCAAGTATTTTTTAAAATATTAATTCCATATTTAGCACCTGCAATAGCATCAGCTGCTGTGATTGCTTTTCTCGCATCTTTTGAAAATTATAACACAACGGTATTTAGTATTTTATCAGATCAAACTCTAACAACCGTTATTGCTTCGAAAGTAAGACTGGGAATAAGTCCTGCTTTAAGTGCCTTAGCACTATCAATTATTGCCCTTACAATTATTGCGGCGGTCACTTATGAAATATTGAGACGAAGGGAAGAAAAAAAATATGCTTTGTCCCAGGAAAAGTACGTAACTGAAAAAGCTGCAACATCTAGAATTGATAAAGACTACAAAGTAGGCTTTAAAATACCAAAAGGAATTGTAGCTATTATACTTTTAGTTATTCTTTGTTCTTACGGTGGAACTCAAATTTTAAAAAATGACCTTTACGGACAGTCTTGTATAGATGCAGCTGATAAAGAAAAAAAATCAAAATTCCTTGATCAACTACAGGTATTAGAACAAAATGAACTTTCAGATGAAGAGCTTGGTGGTGGCAACTTGGGGGGCAATCAAGATTATGGAGATATTTTTGGAGATCCAAACTTATTTCAAGATTTTGCATTTTAGATAAAAATATGAGTGATAAAAATAAGAAAGAACCAATACAACCAGTAAGTGGAACAATTGTGCCAAGATATGCAGGACCTTCTACTTTTGCAAGACTTCCTGAGTTACGGGATGTTGATAAATGTGATGTTGCAATTGTAGGAGTTCCATTTGATGCCGGTACAAGCTATAGACCAGGTGCGCGCTTTGGACCTCAAAGTGTAAGACAGGCCTCAAGACAACTCAGAACAAATTATCACCCCAACTACGATGTTGAGCCTTTTAAAATTCAACAAGTTGCCGACGCAGGTGATATAGCGTGTAATCCATTTAATATAGACGAAGCCATTTTACAAATTGAAAAAGGAGCTGATAAACTTCTATCAGAGGTTGGTAGCATTATTACTATCGGCGGGGATCATACTATTGCTCTGCCACTATTGAGGTCTGTAAATAAAAAAGTTGGTGGACCAGTAGCTTTGGTTCATTTTGATGCTCATTTAGATACGTGGGATACATATTTTGGAGCCCCTTATACACATGGCACTCCATTTAGGCGTGCAAGAGAAGAAAAGTTATTTTTAGATGACTCTTCCATGCATGTTGGAATAAGAGGTCCATTATACAGTACAGAAGACTTAAAAAATGATAGAGACCTTGGCTTTAAAACAATTCATTGTGATGATTTTCAAACACAATCAACAGAAGAAATTGCACAAAGAATTAAAGATCGAATAGGAGATAATCCACTTTACCTATCAATAGATATAGATGTTCTTGATCCTGCACACGCACCAGGTACGGGGACACCAGAAATAGCCGGAATGACTTCAAGAGAAATGCTTAATGTTTTAAGGGGGCTCAAGGATACAAATTTAGTTTCAGCAGATGTAGTTGAGGTTGCACCTGCATATGATCATGCTGAATTAACTTCAACTGCAGCTGCAACCATAGTGTATGAGTTAGTTAATATACTTGCTAGAAACAATTCTCAAAGCTAATCAATTTCAAACCAAATAGGCACATGATCTGAAGGTCTTTCAAGTGCCCTAAATTTTTTCTCTATTTGGCAATCATTAATTCTGTCTATTGCAAGTGGCGTAGCTAGAAAATGATCAATTCTTAATCCATTATCTTTTTCCCATGAACCTCTAGAATAATCCCAATATGTAAATTCATAATCCCTAGAATTAAAAACCCTAAATACATCTGTAAGTCCTAAATTCACAATTTCCCTGAACAATTTTAAAGATTTTTCGTGATGTAAAGCATCATTTTTCCATTTCTCAATATCAACTGCATCTCCCTTTTTAGGAATGATATTATAGTCTCCACCAAAAATAATTGTTTCATGATGTTTCATTTTAAGTTCTGCATATTTTTTTAATCTCTTCATCCAATTAAGTTTATAAGGAAATTTTTCAGTATCAATTGGGTTCCCATTAGGCAAATAAATAGAGGCAACATTAAAAGGATTAGTTGTTAAAATTCTGGCTTCAATAAATCGCGCCTGTGTATCTTTCTTATCTCCTGGCAATTCATTGGCTATTAATTCAAAAGGTACCTTCGAGAGAATGGCAACTCCATTATATGACTTTTGTCCATGAATAAGAACCTCATATCCAAGATTTTTTATTTCTTCTGTTGGAAAGTTCTCATCAGTAGATTTAGTCTCTTGCAGAAGTATTACATCTGGTTTTACTGAATGAACTAACTCTGAAATATGAGGCATTCTCACTCGGATAGAATTCACATTCCAACTTACTATTTTAGTCATCTTATATAATTTTATTAGTAGTTATATAGATATTCATTTGCTATATAATTAAAAATACATTTTATTGTTAATGAACACAACCACTGATCATAATTCAATTGCTTCTGATCCTAGTAAGTCAAAGGGCAGACTAGTTAAAGAAATTTATAGTCTTACCAGGTCAGAATTTCAAAGAGATAGAGATAGGATACTTCACTCAGCTGCATTTAGAAGACTAAAGCATAAGACACAAGTATTTGTTTCACACGAAGGAGATCATTATAGAACAAGATTAACTCACTCGCTTGAAGTATCACAAATTGCACGATCAATATGTCGAGTATTTTCCCTAAATGAAGATTTAGCCGAAACATTATCAATTTCTCATGATATTGGTCACCCCCCTTTTGGTCATGCTGGTGAACAAGCATTATCAGAAGCTATGATTAACTATGGAGGATTTGATCATAACGAGCAAGCAATCAGAGTTGTTCATTTATTAGAAAAAAAATATTTTGATTTTGATGGATTAAATTTAACTTGGGAAACACTCGAGGGCTTAGCAAAACACAATGGGCCAATAAAAAAAAATGTTCCTCAAACCATAGCGAACTTAAATGATAAATTTGATTTGAAGTTAAAGGAATTTTCTTCAATTGAAGCCCAAATAGCATCCATAGCAGATGATATTGCCTATAATAACCATGATTTAGATGATGGTTTAAGAGCTGGGTTTTTCACATACGAAGACTTAAGAGGATTGCCAATATTAAGTAAAATCTTCGATGAATTTCCAAGTAATTATAGAACGAGAGATACACAGAGAATTAACAATGAAATTACTAGAAAGTCTACGGCTTTAATGACTGAAGACGTCATTAATACAATAAAATTAAATATTAAAAAATTTGATTTAAGCAGCGATAAAGAAGTTAGGATGTCTGATGGAAAAATAGCATCATTTTCTGATAAATTTTCTAGAGATGTTGATAGTATAAAGAGCTTTTTGAATTCAAAAATGTATAATCATGATAAAGTAATAAAGATGACTAATGATGCATCACAAATAATAGCATTTCTTTTTAAAAAATTTATGGATGACGAGAATTTGATGCATAAAGACTTCAAAATAAGATTAGAGAATGAAAATAAAGCAAGGGTAGTTTGTGATTATATTGCAGGTATGACTGATAATTATGCGAGTGAAATTTATAAAAGTATAAAATAAAATGAATGATATTTATTCATATTTAAGAGAGCTGGTAGCACGTCAATTTGCGGAGCAATATAATCTTGACTATAGAACGATTTATAACTCCTCATTTGTTATTGAGCGACCAAAACGAGAAGATAATGGGGATATAAGTACAAATATTTGCATGGTTAATAGCAAGATGCTCAAAATAAAGCCATTAAATGCTGCGAAAGAACTTGCCGAAAAACTAAGAGCTTCAGATGATTTTGAAAAAATTGAAGTTGCAAGTCCTGGTTTTATAAATTTTTGGACAAGGAAAACATTGTGGCACAAGTTTCTATCCTTAAGATTAAAAACGAATGAATTAGTACCTGCAAATATTGGTAGTGGCAAAAATGTTAATGTTGAATATGTTTCTGCAAATCCAACTGGACCATTACATATCGGTCATTGTAGAGGCGCTGTTTACGGCGATGTATTAGCAAACTTATTAGAAAAAACAGGTCATAAAGTTACACGAGAGTATTACGTGAATGATGCTGGTATACAAATTTCTAAATTAGTAAGTTCAGTTATAATACGAATTAATGAATTACTTATTAACAAAATATCAGAAGATTATCCTGAGAATTTTTATCCGGGAGAATACTTAATTGATGTTGCAAGACATATTTTAAATAAACATGGTAATACTATCTTAGATAATAAAGATCACTTAGATATAATTAGACAGGAGACTATAGAATTTTTGCTCAACAGAATTAAATCTGATTTGACTTCGCTTTCAATAAATCAAGATTTGTTTGTTTCAGAACAATCATTAATCGCTGAAGGTAAAATAGATGATGCTATCAATCGTCTTAAAGATATGGATATGATATATAGAGGTACTCTTGAAAAACCAAAAGGTAAGGAAATAGAGGATTGGGAGCCAAGAGAGCAACTTCTATTTAGGTCTACTAAATTTGGAGATGAAATCGACCGACCTCTCCAAAAATCAAGTGGAGAATGGACTTATTTTGCAAATGATATTGCATATCATTTTGACAAAATCCAAAGAGGTTCAAATCACTTAATTGATATATTAGGTGCTGATCATGGAGGTTATGTAAAAAGAATGAATGCCTCAGTTAAAGCTTTAACCAACAATAAAGCAGAGTTTACAGCAAAACTATGTCAAATGGTTAAATTGGTTGAAAATGGAAAGCATGTAAAAATGTCAAAGAGGTCTGGAGAATTTATTACTCTAAAAGAAATGGTTGATAAAGTCGGAAGCGACAGCATAAGGTTTATGATGATGTATCGAAAAAATGAAGCTCCTCTTGAGTTCGATGTGCAAAAAGTTACAGAGCAATCTAAAGATAACCCTGTATTTTATGTTCAATATGCTCATGCAAGAATTTCATCAGTAATAAATAAACTTAAAAAAACGAATATGAATATTGATTTAACGAATTTTGATAATTGTAATTTTAGTCTCCTTGATAAAGAAGGTGAGATAGAGCTAATTAAAATACTTTTAGATTGGAAAAGCGTTATTGAAACAGCAGTAAATTTATATGAACCTCATAGAATATCTTATTACTTGTATGATCTTTCCTCATCTTTTCATTCTTTATGGAACCAGGGGAAAATTGATAAAAATAATAAATTTATTGATGAAGAACGGCCTGAAATTAGCAATGTGAGGATTGCATTGTTAATTGCGACCCAGGAAACACTTAAGTCAGGATTAAGTTTAATTGGTGTTTCTGCTCCAGATGAAATGCAATGAAATTTAAATTGCTTGTTACAATATCATTTATAGTTTTAATAATTATTTCTCTATCTATTTATTTTAAGAACAACAGTGATGATGAGGGAATTTTAAATATTGAGTCAAATTTAAAAGATTACCGAGTGTTACCTGATGATAAAGAAGGTATTAAAACGCCTGATCTTGGCATATATAGTTTAGGTCAATGAAAAATATGGAAGAGTTTATACCTTTAATTTGTGGACTTAAAGGAACTACCATCACAAAACAAGAAGAAATATTTTTGCGAGCATATCGTCCTTGGGGAATCATCTTGTTTGAGAGAAATTGCTTATCAGAGGATCAAATAAAAATTCTAACTGACTCTATTAAGAAAATATATGGTACTGAAATTCCAATTTTAATTGACCAAGAAGGTGGAAGAGTATCTAGATTAAATTTCAAAGGAGCATTTAAGTTTCCCTCAGCAAAAAAATTATTTAACTTAAGAAAAAATTTTGCTGAAATAGGTGATAGAATATTTCAACTTAATTATAAACTTATATCAACTTATATAAAAAAACTTGGAATAAACGTTAATAGTATACCTGTTTTAGATATTCCCGATGAAAATGAAAGTGGCATCATTGGTGATAGATCTTTTTCAAATGATAGAGAAATAGTTGCAAGTTATGGATCCGAGGTAATTGATATTTTAAATAATAACGGTGTGGCTCCGATTATTAAGCATATGCCAGGTCATGGTAGAGCTGATGTAGATAGTCATTTAGGTTTACCTTATGTTCATTCAAAAAAATCTGAAATGTCAGCAAGTGATTTTTATCCATTTAAATTTAACTCACATTGTGTGTTGGGAATGACTGCTCACATTATTTATTCTGATATGGATGAACAAAATGTATGCACTTTCTCAAAAAAAATTATCAATCAGGTACTTAGAGATGAAATAGGGTTCAAAGGAACACTGATTACAGATGACATTTCCATGAAGGCAATAAATTTACCTTTGCAAGAAGCATCATCTAAAGCACTTGAAGCAGGTTGCGATATAATCCTTCACTGTAATGGAAACATCAATGAAATGAATGAGATAGCAAACTGTATTGAAAACAAACATTATCCAATAACTCATCAAGAAAACTTAACTAGCATAATATTTAGAGAAAATAAGTGTGATACAAAATTGATCAATGAAGAATTGAAAGAATTGTTGATTAAGGTGCAAGAATAGTAAATAAATCAAATTGATTTCTCTTCAGGAATCATAACAAATATTAAAATGGAAGTTAAATCAGATACTTACGAAAACTCTCCTCAATTATCCTCTGACGATTTGATTGTCAACCTAGGAGCTTATGAGGGCCCTTTGGATATATTGTTAGCACTAGCTAAATCTCAAAAAGTAGATTTGATGCAGATTTCAATTCTGCAATTAACTGAACAATATTTAGAATTTATTGCAAAGGTCAGAGATAAAAATCTTGAATTAGCTGCTGACTATTTAGTTATGGCTGCGTGGCTTGCTTATTTAAAATCTAACCTTCTTATACCAAGAGAGGAATCTGGTGAGGAATTAACAGCAGAAGAAATGGCTGAAAGATTAAAATTTCAATTAAAAAAACTTGAAGCAATAAGGCAAGCATCTGAAAAACTTATGAATTTACCAAAACTAAACACAGATTTTTTTAATAGAGGAATGCCAGAGGGAATAAGACTTATTCGCACCCCAGAATATTATCTAAATTATTACGACTTATTAAAATCTTATGCTGATCAAAGATATAAATCAGCATACTCATCTATGACAATACAAAGACCAGCGGTGTTCTCGATGGAAGATGCATTAACCCGTCTCCAAAGAATGATAGGTGATGTTCCTGAATGGACAAGATTAGAAAAATTTTTACCTACAGAATTTTCTTCAGGAAAAAATGCCCGATCTGGAGTCGCTGGAACACTTGCAGCCGCGATGGAGTTAGTTAGAGAGGGCATTCTCGAAGTTCAGCAATTAATGCCTTTCGGTCCTGTATTTATAAAAAATAAACAAGAAGAGGATTTACCTAAAATAAGTGATGTCTGAAGAAAGTAAAACAAGTAATGTAATGGATTTTCCATCGGAGCATCGGGAAAATTTAAGAATTCTCGAAGCTTTACTCTTTGCGGCTAATGAACCTTTGGATTCGGAAAGTCTCAAGGCAAGATTGCCCAAAGGTGCTAACTTAACTAAATTATTAAATCTAATAAAAGCTCAATATGAAAGTCGCGGTGTGAACCTTGTCAAAACAGGTAATAAATGGAGCTTTAAAACTGCTATTGATTTATCACCGATGATGAAAAAGGAAAAAATTGTTCAGAGAAAATTATCTAAAGCTGCAACTGAAACATTATCAATTATTGCCTATCATCAACCAGTTACAAGAGCAGAGGTTGAAGATATAAGAGGAGTTCACTTTAGCCCTGGAACATTAGATGTTTTGATGGAACTTAATTGGGTAAGACCTATAGGTAGAAAAAAAGTGCCAGGAAGACCGATTATATATGGCACAACCGAAAGGTTTTTAGAGTATTTCAATATTGAGCAAATTTCAGATTTACCAGGTCTAGAAGAACTCAAGGCCGCTGGACTTTTAGAAAGTCGTTTGCCACCTAATTTAGATATAAAAGAGCCAAAGGAAATTGATCAATCACAAATTGAGCCATTTGGCGAAGATGAAAACATAGATGACTTAATTCAAAGTGGACATGAAGCCGACTAGCTTTTAATCTTTATGAGTGATTAGATTAACAAAATACTTATTAATTATTTTAATTTCCCAAATCTTTAGTTTTTCAACTTATTCAGACACCCATATGTCAGGAGGTAAGACTACAAATTTTGTTAAGAACAAGAATAGTTACTCACTGCCTGCCAGAAATCTTGATAAAAATTTGAGTATTAATTTCTTAGTAGGCAACTCACTTTTTAGGCGAATATGGGAAGATGCTGCAACATCGGAAAATATTGCCAAAGATGGTTTGGGGCCATTTTTTAGTTCTACATCTTGTGATGGTTGTCATATATCTGATGGTAGAGGGCACTTGCCTGTATTAGGAATAGATGAAGATCTGATTTCAGCTGTTATCCAAATAGGTCAACCATCGATAATAAAAAGCAGTCATGAAAAAAATCTTAACGATAGTATTTATGGTGGACAATTAAGTGAGTTCTCTACAGAAGGAATCCTAGAGGAGGCAAAAGTCTCTATAGAATATGAGTTTATGAATGTTGCTTATAACGACGGATCTATTGTACAGCTAAAAAAACCAAGAGTTATAATAGAAGAACTTAATTATGGAGATCTTGACCTAGAAACCAGTAGCTCAATTAGAATTGCCCAGATGATGATAGGACTAGGTTTGATTGAAAACATAGCAGAGGAGAACATCCTGAAATTAGAAGATGTTGATGATACAGATGGAGATGGCATCTCAGGCAAAGCAAATTATTCATGGGATTTGCAAGACAATAAATTTAAATTAGGTAGATTTGGATGGAAAGCATCACAACCAACCGTGTTGCAACAAACTGCTGATGCTTTTTATCATGATATGGGGCTCTCTAATAAATTGTATCCAGACGAAAGCAATTGCACTGAGTTACAAGTTGATTGCAATAAATCGGTTAGTGGCAATAGTGAAATTTACGATAACTTTGAAGTATCAAATGACCAGCTAGATCTTGTCACTTTTTACTCATCTCAATTAGGTGTACCAGCTGCTAGAAATCAAAAAAAACCTGATGTGATTGCAGGTAAAAAAATATTTTATGAGGTAGGTTGTAATTCTTGTCACATAGAGAAACATGTCACACGAAGCGATGGTCCTTTTGAAAACTTAAACAATCAAGTTATATATCCTTATTCTGACTTTCTGTTACATGATATGGGCGACGGATTATCCGATCGAGTTCCAGAGTTTCTAGCTGAAGGTAATGAATGGAGAACTCCACCACTTTGGGGTATTGGCTTAACTAAAATTGTAAGTGGAAGAGAGTCATATCTTCATGATGGGAGAGCTGAAACGCTCGAAGAAGCTATCTTATGGCATGGCGGTGAGTCTCTCGAATCTACAAATAAATTTAAAGACTTAGATATAAATCAAAGAAATCAACTACTTAAGTTTATTTCTTCACTTTAATTTTATTTATTAAAGCGCGACACTTTTGCTATTGATAATCATTTGCAATAGTCTATATGATAATGATTATTATTATCATTAAGGGGAAAATATTATGAACGGTATTTTTAGAATCTTTGCTGCTGCTGTTATTACTTTTGTAACAGTCGGTACAGCTTATGCTAGTGAGGTGAATTTATACACTGCTAGGCATTACGACTCTGATGATGCTCTTTATCAAAAATTTACTGATGCAACTGGCATAAAAGTCAACGTTGTATCTGGTAAAGGTAAAGCGCTTATGGAGAGATTGGCTTCTGAGGGAGCTAATTCACCAGCTGATGTATTTATTACAGTTGATGCTGGTAACTTATGGAAAGTCCAAAAAGATGGAATGTTCCAAAGTATTAATTCAAGCATGGTTGACAATACGGTACCTGCCAATTTAAGAGGCCCGAATAACGAATGGGTCGGCATTGCAAAACGATCAAGGGTTATTTATTACAATCCATTAAATGTTTCAGAAGATGAAATGGATGGACTAACGTATGAAGATCTTTCTGACTCAAAGTGGAAAGGTAGAATAGCTATCAGAAGTTCTGGTAACATGTATAACCAATCACTTGTTTCATCTTTAATTGCTAATCATGGTGAAGCTACAATCGAAGCTTGGGCTAAAGATTTCGTTGGTAACTTCGCAAGAAAACCTGAAGGCAATGACAGAGCTCAAATAATGGCTGTTGCAAATGGCGAAGCGGATATCGCTATAGCGAATAGTTATTATATTGGTCTAATGTTATCAGGTAAAAAAGGTGAAGAACAACAAGCTGCTGCTAGAAAAGTACAGTTGCATTTTCCAGGTCAAGATGGACGTGGCGCACACATAAATGTTAGTGGTGCCGGTCTTATGAAAAATGCACCTAATAAATCTAATGCAGTGAAGTTCATTGAATTTTTACTTGGAGAAGAGGCTCAAGCACACATTGTAAACAATACTTACGAATATCCAATGCGTGAAGGTGTTGCTCCAAGTGATTTAATTAATCAATTTGGTACAGGCTTTAAAGAAGATCAAACACCTGTAGCAAGTTATGGTGAATTCAATCCAACAGCTGTTAAGTTGATGGATCGAGTTGGATGGCAATAAGTTAGTCATTCATAAGGGGTAATTTGGCCACCGTCTCTTCTTCTCATTAGTATCCTAGGTCAAATTACCTCTTTAAAAGCTGAGGATGGGATACTAATTTTTAAAAGGGCTCTCCAACATACAGGCCACTAGATGTATTCTAGCCTGCTCACCACCATTGAAAAAATTATGATATTTTGTGTTGTTTGTGATCCAAACAGATCCATCTGCAGGTAAGTGTTTTGCCACGTTTTCTATTACCATTGAACATCCCGGATTTGTAATTATTGGAATATGTAGTCTACATTCAGGATCACGGTGCCAACTTAATGTTGATCTTGGTTCTTTAAGCAATATTCTTACACGACCAATTTTAAATTTGCTTTGTAATTTTTTCACAACATCTTCAAAATAAGTCTTCTGAAATTCTGGGACAACTTGGGTATATTTTTCCTCATCAATACTAATATCCCTAGTTACTTCATTTCCACTTTCATCAGGAGTTGTCCAATAAATACCTCGCATATTGTGGCCTTTAATCGATTCTTCATCGTTAGGAATTTGATTAACAGGTATAGCACCAAAATGAGATATGCCCAAAGAGTCAAAACCTTTATTTTCAAGTACCTTATCCAAATCTACTCTTAACCTATCAATGTCAAATTGCATCTCAGGTACTTTGTAAAAGTCTTCAAAATTCAGTTGTGTCATTTATAGATATTTAATTCAATTTCAGATCAAATCGATCAGAATCCATAACTTTTGTCCAGGCTTTAGTGAAATCAGCCAAAAATTTAGGTTTAGAATCTGAACAAGCGTAAACTTCGGCAAGAGCACGTAATTGAGAATTTGAGCCAAATATTAGATCTACTCTAGATGCTTTCCACTTCTCTTTTCCTGAATTTCTATCTCTTCCTACAAATAGCTCTTCTTTTTTATCAACTTCTTTCCAAGTTGTTTTCATGTCCAGTAGATTTATGAAGAAATCATTGGTTAATGATCCCTTTTTCTTTGTCAAAACACCTATATTAGAATTGTCAAAATTAGTATCTAAAACTCGAAGTCCACCCATTAAGACAGTCATCTCAGGAGCTGTCAATCCCATTAAATTAGCCTTATCTAGAAGCTTTTCCTCAGCAGATGTAATTGATTTCTTATTAGAAAGATAATTTCTAAAACCATCAGCTTGAGGCTCTAAAAGATTAAATGAGTTAATGTCGGTTTGACTTTGTAAAGCATCACCACGACCTGGAGAGAATGGAACTTCAATTTTTGATCCACCTTTCTTGGCTGCATTTTCAATTCCAACACTGCCACCCAAAACAATCAAATCAGCTAATGAGACTGACTTTTTGCCTTTATCAAATTCATTTTTAATTTTATTAAGTGCATTAATTGTTTTCTTTAGTTTGGATGGGTTATTGACTTCCCAATTTATTTGTGGCTCTAAAGATACTCTTGCACCATTTGCTCCTCCTCTTCGATCTGAATTACGGTAAGTAGAAGCTGAGGCCCATGCAGCTGAAATAAGATTTGAATTAGAAATCTTTGACTTTGAAATCTTCAACTTAAGTTTTTTGATATCGTTTTTAGTTAGTTTGTATTTTTGCTTTTGTATTGGATCCTGCCATATTAACTCTTCTTTTGGCACTTCACTTCCGAGGTAGCAAGCTTTAGGCCCCATATCCCTATGGGTTAGCTTAAACCAAGCTCTCGCAAAAGCTTCTGCAAATTCAGACGGATTGTTAAAGAAATGTTTTGATATAGGTCCATAACTTGGATCCATACGTAATGATAAATCTGTAGTTTGCATCATTGGAGCATGTGTTTTTTTAGGATCATGAGCATCAGGAACTTGTTTAATAGCCTGACCATTTTTTTTAGGAGTCCATTGGTGCGCACCTGCAGGACTTTTTGTTAACTCCCACTCGTGATTAAATAAGCAATCAAAATAACCCATATCCCACTTGATTGGATTTTGTGTCCAAGTACCCTCGATGCCACTGCTGATGGTATCAACACCTTTTCCTGATTTAAAAGAGCTATTCCATCCAGTTGCTTGATCCTGTAATCTCGAAGCTTCCGGATCTGGTCCTTTATGTGACTCTGACGCTGCACCATGTGATTTACCAAATGTATGACCACCTGCTACAAGTGCCACAGTTTCATAATCATTCATTGCCATTCTTCCAAATGTTTCTCTAATATCATGAGCCGCTTTTAATGGATCTGGATTAAAATCTGGACCTTGTGGATTTACATAAATTAATCCCATGTGAGAAGCCCCTAATGGTTGTTCAAGATCTCTTTTTCCGCTGTATCTCTTAACACCCAACATTTCTTTTTCTGAACCCCAGTAAATATCATCTTCTGGTTCCCAGATGTCAGTTCTTCCAGCTCCAAAACCGAATGTTTTAAAGCCCATTGACTCTAATGCTACATTTCCAACTAGTATAAATAAATCTGCCCAAGAAATTCTTTTTCCATA
>ENA-OSEY01000307-OSEY01000307.1-marine-metagenome-genome-assembly--contig:-NODE-307-length-35959-cov-4.379745_pt1 | contig 35959 bp, 25 predicted proteins | sample MGYA00248465_ERZ534230 | MGnify/ENA primary metagenome ERZ534230 (study PRJEB26409, sample SAMN06344110) | marine metagenome | isolation source: Sea water from surface | place: Atlantic Ocean:Southern... | reverse complement strand
GTAATCATTAATATATTTTTTAATACTAGGGTTTAAATTTTTCACGAGCTGAAACCATTCTGTGACAACTTCTTTACCCAAAATCCGCATATATTGATCATGGTTTACAGCCTCATTCAAAACATCCCACTCTGTCACTGGATAATCGAAGTTATTAATCATGAATTTAATATGTTCACGAATCGCCAATCCTAGCGCTTTTGGATCACCGCGTAGTTTCTCAATCGACTTAGGAGCCCTCCTGAACTCCGGCCAAACTAGACAATGCCCTCTTACAGGGATTTTCTTCTGCTTACACCAGGCTAAAAAGGGCTCCACGAATTTTTTGTTATTTTTATAGTGTTTCCATTTTAACGAATTTTCAGGCGTCAATTTATGAAATAATACCTCACAAAAATCATGGTAGAGACCCCTGATCTCTGCTGAAAATCTTTGATCATAAAAACGAGCGAGTTTAGGGGCAGCTCCAAAACCAAAATGATGTCTGTAGAGTGATATATCAACCTTCAAATTTTTCACTGGCTTTTCTGCGGATTCAATAATCCTAACTTTAAAATCGTCTTTGCGGTGTTGCTCAATCCTTTTATGAGCATCTGCGCGCCAGCCTGCACTATCACTCATTCCTCGATATGACTTTGTCTCTGCTGCCGAAATAATAGTTGGAGCGACAGGTAAGATTTTCAAAAAATCACGTCTATCAAATTTCAAAGTAAATCACCCTCCTTAAATCGCAGCTTAATAAATTTATTCAATATCTTATCGGGGCCAATAAAACAGTCTGGAAAATGTGGGTGATTTGGCGAACAAGGATAAAACTGTGGCTCTAAGCATAGTCCTTGATATCGTTGAAATGGCTTATCAAGGTGCTGACCTGTATAAATTTGAATGCCTGGATAATTAGTATGTAACTCAAGAATCAAATCCTTCAACTCATTGGTGACAGATACTACTGAACCTTTTGTCAAAACATAATTAAAATCTAAACCTCTAGCATGCTTTATCATCGGATCTTCGCTATTAATTAAAGCTGAAATAGACTTTTCATGATTTAAGTCTAAACAAGAATTGATGACAGATTCAAAATCACCAGTTGCAGTGAAATCGTGATGGATACTAGTTATCTCATTCGCATCTAACTGAATTGTATGATTCTTTATTGAACTTTGATGGCCATTCAAATTGTAATAATTGTGATTTGTTAAACTGACTGGTGTCTCCCTGTCAGAGGAAGCAGAAAAATCAATACGTAATGTTCTATCAGATTCCCATGCATAGCTGATCCTTGCTGACATATTTCCCGGAAAACCTTGGTCATTATGTTTCGAAAAATACTCCAAACAAATATGACTATCACTTTTGCTATGCTCACTCCAAATAAGTCTGTCAAACCCAAGTGGGCCTCCATGTAATTGATTTTCTCCTTCGTTAGGGGAAAGCACAAACTTCTTCCCATCCTTTTCGTAGCAGCTATTTTTTATCCTATTTGAGTATCTTCCGATCGTTGCACCCATATAATAGCTATCATTAATATAGTCATACATTTCGGAATATCCAAGAATGATATTCCGAAGATTTTGGTTGACATTTATGTCAAGAGAAACAACACGAGCTCCATAGTTTAAGATTGTCGCTCTGTCACCATACTCATTAAATATTTTGTACAAAGAGTGTCTAGGGTGCATAGATCGTAATGAGCCTTAGTGGTTACCTAATATTGGTTGCATCAATGTTGCATAAGGTTTACATTTTAAGCCGCTTAGAAAAATTAAATCAATAAAGAGCTTTTTAACTTGAAATCAGTACTTGGAATAGACCTGGGGACCCAGAGTTTAAAGACCGTATGCTACGAATATGAAACAAAATCAGTGATTCATGTAGCCTCATCTTCTCTGGAAGTAGACCAAGACGAAACAGGAAAAGCTGAACAAAATGCAAATGATTGGCTTCAGGCTCTAAAGATTTGTCTTGATCAAATCCCTGCCGAGATTAAAAATTCGATCAATGCCATTGGCATCTCTGGACAACAACATGGCTTTGTCGCACTTGATGAGAATGATGAAGTTTTGGTACCAGTAAAACTTTGGTGTGATACAGCTACTCAACATGAAGTGGATGAAATCACTCAAAAAATTGGAAACAACGATAAAGTTATTGAGATTGCGGGTAACCCAATAATGACAGGGTACACTTGTCCTAAAGTACTCTGGCTTAAGAACAATAATCCAAGGGCTTATGACAGGCTTAGTACAATTTTACTTCCACATGATTACCTTAACTTTATCCTAACGGGTATCAAATGTATGGAGTATGGTGATGCATCTGGCACTGGTTTTTTTGATATTAAAGCAAGAGCTTGGTCCGATGAGATATTGCAGGCGATTGACAGTACCAGAGATTTGTCTGATTGTCTGCCACCGTTTAAAAATCATAATGAATTTATTGGCACAACATCTGATACTTTTGCATCGAAGTATGGCTTACCAAGGGGTATTCCAGTATCAACTGGAGGTGGTGACAACATGATGGGTGCAATCGGAACCGGAAATGTGACGAGTGGAAAGTTAACTATGAGCTTGGGCACCTCAGGCACTTTATATGCATACTCCAGTAAACCAATCATCGATCCTAAAGGCTGTATCGCGGGATTTTGTAGCTCAACTGGTGGCTGGCTACCGCTCTTGTGCACAATGAATTGCACAGTTGCGACCGAATTGATGAGAGATCTAGTGAATAAAACTCTCGAAGAATTTAACGTTGAGATTAATAAAATACCACCGGGAAGCTCTGGCCTGATCACGATTCCCTATTTTAATGGAGAAAGAACACCAAATCTTCCTGATGGAAAGGCATCCATTATAGGTTTGACATCTCAAAACTGCAGCTCAGCCCACATTCTTCGCTCATCAGTTGAGGGAGCGACATATGCATTGAGGTACGGTTTAGATGAATTAATCAGTCTTGGATTGTCAGTGGAAAAAATAATATTAATCGGTGGAGGCTCAAAGAGCGCACCATGGCGGCAAATCGTTGCTGATATTTTTCAATTACCTGTTGAAATACTAAATATTGAAGAAGGCGCTTCTTTCGGCGCTGCGTTGCAGGCATTGTGGGTTTTACTTCTTCAGGAAGATGCAAATTTAGCACTGGCAACTATCATCAGTGAGCACTTAAGTATCAATGGATCTGAATCAATCGAACCAAATAAAGACAATAAATCAATTTACGAGCAAGGTTTTAAAAATTATCAGAACGCAGTAAATCAGGTATCACCATTATTTCAATAAGGACAAATAAGATGGGTAATGACTATTTTGTTGGAAATCGCGAGTATTTCCCAAATGTAAAAAAAATAAAATATGAAGGCAAGGAATCCGATAATCCGTTTGCATTTAAGGCATATGACGAAAATAAAATCGTTGCAGGCAAAACGATGCGTGACCATCTCAGATTCGCGATATGCTACTGGCATTCGTTTTGTGCAGATGGACAAGATCCATTTGGACCTGGTACTAGAATAAAACCTTGGGACTCAAACTCAGATGCTTTAAAAGCTGCTGAGGATAAGATGGACGCTGCATTCGAGCTATTTACTAAGCTCAGCGTGCCCTACTACTGCTTCCATGATATTGACATGGCGCCAGAGGGCAGTAACTTGGGAGAACGCGAAAAAAATTTGAATCATATGGTTGGTCTGGCCAAAAGCCATCAGAAAGAAACTGGTGTTAAGTTACTCTGGGGAACAGCGAATGTTTTCTCAAATCCGAGATACATGAACGGAGCATCAACAAATCCCAACTTCGATGTCGTTGCTCACGCTGCCGCACAGGTTAAATCAGCTTTGGAGGCAACCGTTGAACTCGGCGGAGAGAATTATGTGTTTTGGGGAGGTAGAGAGGGCTATGTTTATCAATTCAATACAAATACGGCTCGTGAACTTGATCACTTAGCTCAGTTTTTAAGGATGGCTAGAGATTATGGAAGATCAATTGGGTTTAAGGGCACTTATTTGATCGAACCTAAACCAATGGAACCTATGTATCATCAATATGACGTTGATGCACAAACTGTGATCGGATTTTTACGACACCATGGTTTAGAAAATGATTTCAAAATAAATGTCGAAGCAAATCATGCGACTCTTGCAGGTCATTCATTTGCTCATGAACTTCAAATGTGTACTGATGCTGGACTCCTCGGCTCCATTGATGCAAATAGAGGCAATCCTCAAAATGGTTGGGACACTGATCAATTTCCAACTGATATAAATGATGCTGTTCAAGCAATGATGGTTGTCCTCGCTGATGGCGGGTTTAAAACAGGTGGCCTAAATTTTGATGCAAAAGTAAGGAGAGAATCAACAACCGTTGAAGACCTGGTTGTGGCTCATATTGGGGGAATGGATACCTTCGCAAGAGCTCTGATAATAGCGGACAATATTCTCAATAATTCAAGTATCCCCCGCAATAAAATTAAACGCTATGCGAGTTTTGATTCTGGCATGGGTAAAGCTTTTGAAAACGGAGAATTAACTTTACAGGATTTACGAGATCATGCGGCAAAATCTGGTGAACCAGCTCAAATAAGTGGCAATCAAGAACTATTAGAAAATATAATTAACGATCATATGTTCAGGATCTAGGCTTGCTCCACAATTTTTCACGAAATTTATCTCTGATAATAGCTGCTTTATTTTGCGCCATAGCGCTCACGAGCGTTGTCAATGCTAATAATACTGATGATACAAGTGCTAACAGTGACATACTTGCTGAGCTCAAATCATCTCTACAAAGCGTTATTGGAAAAAATAAACCAATACGAAGTAGCGACAATCGTCCCAACATCGTCCTGTTTTTAGCCGATGATACAAATTGGTTTGATATAGGAGTTTACGACCGTCTGTATAATTACACGCCTAAAAATGCCATCACGCCAAACATTGATGCATTGGCAAAGGAAGGCATGATTTTTACATCTGCCTTTACCTCTACAGCGATGTGCTCACCCACTCGACAGCAGCTCTATACAGGAATCTACCCTGTAAAGAGTGGCGCATATCCAAATCACGGTGATGCATATGAAGGTACAAAGAGTCTTGTTCATTACTTTGAGGATAAGGGATATCAGGTAGCACTCGCAGGAAAAGGTCATATAGCTCCTCGATCCGTGTATCCATTTAAAAAGATCGGTGTAGAAGCGAAAGATGATTCTGGTGCATCAACGTTCGGTATTGAAGCTGTTTCAGATTTTATTGAGGATAATCAAGACAAGCCATTCTTTTTAGTTATCGCGAGTCATAACACACATGGTCCTTGGACAAGAGGTGATAGATCCAAATACAGTGCCGAGGATATTAATGTTCCGTCTTTTATGGTTGACACACCACAATTCCGAAATGATTTGGTGCGTTACTATGCTGAAATATCTGATCTGGATCATGAGGTTGGTCTTGTAAATTTAGCACTAGAGAAATACAACCAAAAAGATGAAACCATATTTATCTTCACGAGCGAGCATGGTGCGGGTATGCCATTTGCTAAATTTACAACCTATGACGCTGGGTTAAAGGTGGCATTTATAATACGATGGCCACAGAGCATCGTTGCGAATACCAAAAGTGATTCTTTAATTCAATATGTGGATGTCGTCCCCACACTTATTGAACTTATCGGTGGAGAGGCTCCCATAAATATTGATGGCCGAAGTTTTAAAAACACGATTTATGATCCAAAACTTTCTCATAGAGACTTCGTATTTGGAGTTCACACGACTAGAAATATTAGAGGTGGCTCCGATTATCCAATTCGATCAATCAGAAATAAAAATCATAAGCTTATCTTGAATTTGATGCATGAAAATGAATTCGCAAACTCTGGGACCAAAGGGATCAAGTTAGGCAGAGGAATGCTAGGAGACTGGTATAAAGCCGGTCTGGCGGGAGACAAACGAGCCCTTGAAAAGGTGGCACGAGTAACAAAACGACCGCAAATGGAACTCTATGATGTTCTTAAAGACCCTTTCGAGGAGTATAATATCATCGGTAAACCCGGTTCTAAAAAAATTGTAGGCGAACTTCTCCCAAGCTTAATCGCGTGGATGGATGACCAAGGGGATAAAGGAGCACAAACGGAGTTAGAAGCCTGTAATCATACAACAGCAAGTTATAAATCATGTCCTTAAATAGTACGATAATAAAAAATGGAAAACTGAATATGCATATAAAATTCACTCAAAATTTCATCATTTCTTTGTCCAAAATAATTCTCTTAGCACTCGTCTGTTTATCAAGTAGTGCTTTTAGCCAGACGAGCTGGAATTTTAATGGAGCAATGCAAGGTTGGGAGGGTTCCAATTATTCAAAAGCAACTGCGGGAGAGTCATATGTTACCTATGAAATAACCGGCAGATCACCCTATCCAAATTTTGGAACCATTGGTGCGAAAATTGATACAAAAGCTTATAAGTATATTTCTGTAAAGCTAAAGAATTTATCCTCAAACAAGCGTCTTCAAATAATTTTAAACCGAAATAGCGATTTAAAAACAGAGTACATACCATTTAATAACTTGAGCAGTAACGATTCTGAATTTAAAACTTACAAGATAGACTTGAGTAAAAATCGTGGATGGCGGAATACAATCAACGATATAACACTGCGTTTCAGAACATCTTTAGGCTCAGAAGGTGTTGAGGCGGGAACAGTATTGATTGACCATATTGAATTTCTTGGTGAGGGTGAAGAAAGCAATCAGGATTCAACATCAAAAATTTCAAAGAAATTGAATGAGAAGCCGCTGAATTTTGTTCATATCATCATGGACGATTTAAGGACAGAAGGATTGAGTGTATATGATGATAGCGAAATGATCACACCCAATATAGATAGATTGGCGCGTGAGGGGGTTGTTTATAAAAAAGCTTTTGCTAACTTCCCATCATGCGGCGCCTCAAGAGCTAGTATTCTTACGGGGCTCCGACCGACACCGACGCGCTTCACTAGATATGATGCACGAATTGATGAGGACGCTCCAGGTATCAGCACATTACCCCATTATCTCAAGGATAATGGATACATTACTGTCTCCCTTGGGAAGATCATTCACCGCCGAGGAGACACTGATGATGCATGGAGTATTCCACCATGGGATGCAAAGTATCTTGAGGGCAATAGAAGCAGCTACATGAACTACTCAAAAGAGGAAAATATTGAGGCATATGTAACAAGCTGCAAAAAACGAAAAATATGCTCTCCAAGTGGCAGTGGAAAAGGTCCCGCATGGGAGTCAAATGATGTTCCAGATAATCAGTATATTGATGGAAAAACTGCTATTGCAGCAATTGAAACCCTAGAGCAACTCAGTGCGGCAGATGTGCCTTTCTATGTAGCAATTGGTTTTGTCAAACCACATCTACCATTTGCAGCGCCAACAAAATATTGGGATTTATATGATCGTGACAAAATTGAACTATCTCCAATCCCAGATAAACCCAAAAATGCTCCGAATCAGGCTTGGCATCAATCAGGAGAATTGCGAGAGTGGTATGACGGAATACCGGATGTTCCAGATCGGTGGATAGACAACGTGCCGTTAGACATCGCACAAATACTTAGGCATGGCTACTATGCAGCAACCTCATATGCTGATGCTCAAATGGGAAAAGTTCTAGATGCACTTGACCGATTGAACCTTAGCGAAAATACAGTAATCATCTTTACGGGGGATCATGGATTCAGCTTAGGTGATCATACACTTTGGAATAAACATTCACTTTTTACTTTAGCTACTCAATCACCATTAATTATAAGGAAGCCAGGTGGTGAGATGAATAAATCCGTCCCCGGTGTTGTGGAATATTTGGATATCTATCCAACAGTTACTGAACTCGCTAATTTACCGAGACCCGAGCATTTAGAGGGCGAATCACTCGCTAACACACTAATAGACGCTGAAGCAGATACAAAGCCAGCAATATACACTCGATATCATGCTGGAGAGAATATTCATACTGATCGATATTCATATTCCGCATGGTTTAATGGTGGTAGGATAACTGAACATATGCTTTATGATCATGAAACTGACCCCCTTGAGACTGTAAACGTTGTAAATGATCCAGATTACAAAAGCGTTATGAGAGATCTACAAAAAAGGTTGAAAGCTCATATTAAACAAAGAGATCAAAGAGCAGCGCGTCTACGCTAATATAGAGTTTGTGACCAAGTTTTCTAGGAGCGCAAAATATTGTGCTCCTTTAACAATTACTCTTCTCTTTTTTGCTTTTATTTCATCACCAAATCTCGCATCGTCAAATTATTATTTGAAGTCTGAGCACTCAATTTCAATAGAAAAAGAGATCGAACAATATCTAGATTTATTTGATTCTCTTGTCCTACCCGAAAATAACTACACAAGAGGTTTAAGTTGGAATTATTCAGAATATATTTTGGGCTTAGGATATATCTATGAATATTTTAACGATCAGGATGTATTGGCAAGAATGGTCCGGGGATCAGACTACCTAATAAGCCGAAGAAATGATTATTATGACAAGTTAATCTTATACGTAGACGACCAAATGCTTCCTGTGTGGCCAGCGTTTGAGGATAGGTGGAAATTAAATAATAAAGCTGTCCCTTTCACTAATCATCTTATGACCGCAAATATAATGCAGCCTATCGCAATGACTGCTCTATTCCTATCTCAGTCAGGAAATAGAGCTCATCAAGAAAAAGCGCGGTACTACATAAGACAGTTAGAACAAACTTTGGATAAATTTTCCTTCTCGGAACTTTGGTTTGATAAACAAAAAAATCTTTTCATACATGCAAACACGTCGAAACTTTCTGAAATCAAAGAAGTTCCTTCCTATCAAGTTGGTGAACCAGTATCGTTCAACAGAATTCTGATGATGTCCTCAGTCCTCTATCTTATCCTCAAAACTAAAGAGATATTGAACCTGCAAGAGAATAATGAAAAGTATAAAACCACTGTCTCTAATTCTATAAATTACTTTAAACAAAATGTGCAAAATATTGAATGTGCTGCAAATAAAATATGCGCCATGTGGAATTTCGGTGGAAGTAATGCATCCAATAAAATCAGAACTGAAGATATTTTTCACGGTGGTCTTGTCGCATTATCGCTACTTATTATTTATGATAATGGACTCGACAAATACAATATAAGTGACAATTTACTTCATGAGATTGGTAATACATATCTTTTCAAATTAAGAAAAATATCCAGAGACAAATATCAGTTTTTTGAATATCTTGACGGCACAGGAGAGAACATAACAGAGCAAAGACAAGTATCGAACCTTCTCTGGTGTGGTTTGTCCACCATCAATAAATCTATTTGGACAGATTCTTGCTCTAAACAGTTAAATAGTAAGGGCGTTAGCATCAGAGATGGGATGTTTCTGGCGATGGGTATTTCAATAAAACATCAATTAATTAGGAAAACTTATAATGAGAATAAAAAATAAAGAACTAACTTTTTTGATGACTCACGCCAGATTCGCCTTTTTAGCACTCCTCATGATCACAAATTATAGCTTTGCATCCATGAAGCCAAATTTTTTATTGATAATGGCTGAAGATATGAGCTCTAGGGTTGGTGCTTTTGGCGATAGCGTTGCTAATACACCTCATTTAGATGCACTTGCACAAAAAGGAATCATGTATACAAACGTCTTCACAACTGCAGGTGTTTGCTCTCCAAGTCGTGCAGCTCATATTCTCAGCAAACACCAGATCTCCACTGGTTCTCAACATATGCGCACAAAGGCGTTTAAAGAATCTAAATATAGATCTGTGCCTCAGAATCATATAAAAGCTTACCCAGAGGTCTTGAGAGCTAATGGTTACTTTACCTTTGTTGTAAACAAACTTGATTATCAGTTCAGTGATGTATTTGTTAAATCAGGTCCGTTCTCAATCTGGGATCATGAAGGCTCGGAAATAGCATGGAATAAACGAGACCCTGGACAACCATTTTTTGGCTTTGTAACCTTCTATGAAACGCATGAAAGCAAGTTATTCCCGAACTATATCAAGCGCGTCAAAACCAAATTCGAAAATTACTTAAAGACAAATCCTAATCAAGTTGTCGTTCCTCCTTACTACCCTGATAATGCAGTAATAAGAAACGATATCGCTAATCACTATAACAACATATCTTTAATGGATGGCTTAGTTGGCGATCTTTTGAAAAGACTTGAATCAGATGGGCTTGCCAACAATACAATTATTATATGGACCACGGATCATGGAGACGGTTTGCCCAGAGGGAAAAGGGAGTTATATGACAGCGGCATCAAAGTGCCATTGATACTATACGTTCCAGAAAAATATCAAAATTTTGACAAAACGATTAAATTTGACAATAGATTAATAAGTTTTTTGGATATTGGCCCAAGCATACTGGAACTGGCAGGAATACCTATCCCCTCTTACATGGATGGATCTCCTCAGCTATATAATAAAAATGTAAAACACCGAAAATTTATCTATGCGTCCAAAGATCGATTGGATGAATTTGAATTCAGAGAGCGAGCCGTAAGAGATAGTCGGTTCAAATATATTAAAAATTATATGCCTAATAGACCTGGTGCTACTCATTTGGCTTATAGAGACCAAATGTTACTTATGCAAAGTCTCTGGGAGAACCATGAAGCGGGAAAGTTAAATGAAATTCAAAGTCGCTGGTTTGATGAACGACCTGAGCATGAGCTATATGACATAGAAAATGATCCCTATGAAACGAAAAATCTTGCATACGTGAATGATTACAAAGAGCAACTAGCTCGTATGACAGCCGCCTTATCTGAATGGTTATCAACGACCGCTGATATGAGTGATGAGCCCGAAATCCAGATGGCAAGAAAATTTTGGCCTAACCAAAAACAACCCGTCACAGATATGCCAACCTTTAGAATTAATAACGATAAGGAGCTCATTCTCATTCCCAATCATGAATTTGACTCTCTGGGATATAAACTCAACGATGATCGTTGGAAGTTATATATCAAACCATTTAAAGTGAGTGAAAATGATAAAGTCCGCGCAAAAGCAGTAAGATATGGTTGGGCTGAAAGTGATATATTGGAGATTAATAACTAAACGATCATGAAAAAAATAAACAGAAGAACATTTTTAAGTGGTATCGGTTCATCCTTAGCATTTCTGTGTATTAACTCGTCTGCTGCTGCAAAAAAAACATCTATCGAACAGTCAGGACTTGCAGAGGTTTTCAAAGATCGATTTAGAATTGGCACTGCAATATCGAGTGACACCTTAGTAAATAATAACTCCCGTCTCCTCAGGCTTATAGCGAGGGAGTTTAATACCATTACAGCGGAAAATGACATGAAATGGGAGATGATCAGGCCCTCACTAGACAATTGGAACTGGGAGGTTGCTGATAAATTTGTTGAGTATGGGTTGGAAAATCAAATGCTAATGGTTGGCCACGCGCTTGTTTGGCACGCCCAAATACCTGATGCGGTATTCTTTCGAAACGGAAAACCTAAATCGAAGAATGAAATGCTAAGGATTATGGAGAATCATATTGGAGCAGTGGTTGATCGATATAAGCATGCAATTAGCGTTTGGGATGTTGTTAATGAAGCGATAGACAATAATAAATGGAGAAAAACGAACTGGTATAAGCAAATAGGGAACGAGTATTTTGAAAAAGCTTTTGCTCTTGCAAGGGAAGCCGACCCATCCGCACATCTGATTTACAATGATTACGGAATGGATAATCCCGAGAAACAAGATTTCCTTCTATTAGCAATCAGACGGTTGAAAAGTAAAGGAATCAAAGTTGATGGTGTTGGAATGCAACTTCATGCTGCACTGGATGGGCCCAGTGCAAAACAAGTAGAAAATGCTATCGTAAAGTTTCATAAAGCAGGTCTGCAAGTTCACATAACAGAAATGGACTTGGATGTATTGCCAAAGGTAGATGATTACAGTGGAGCAGAAATTAGCACTAATTACCAATATGACGAGAGACTAAATCCATATACTGAGGGCTTGCCTGACCATATCGCTAAACTCCACACAGAAAGGTACACAGAACTATTTGAAGTATTCGTAGAGCATAGTGATAAGGTAGCGCGTGTATCAACATGGGGCACAGTTGACAGTGAATCTTGGAAAAATGGATGGCCCGTAAAAGGAAGAACCAATTACCCCCTTTTATTTGATCGAAATTACTCTCCAAAAGAGGCCTATCATTCAATCATAAACCTCGCCTCATAAAAAAAGGGGCTAGAAGCCCCTTTCCTAATTCAACTACGAATGTTTATAGTTTGCCTTGGAGAGTTAAACGAATCATAGTGTCATTTAGTGTGTAATCAGTGAGTCTTTCTTCGATCTCCTGATACATCTCTTTCGCTTCATTGGTTATATTCTGTGCTTGAAGCGATATGTCCCACTTTTTGTTGATCTTATACGTTACTTTTCCATCAAGTGAAGCGTATGGTTTTTGAAATTGAGCAGCATTTGCTTGTGTTAAATTATCGTAGTAATCATCTCGGTAGTTATAAGCCAATCGAGCAGAGAACTTATCATCTTCATAGTACACAATAGAGTTATAGCTGTTCTCAGAGAAATCCTGAAGACCAACAGGATAGCCTGTCCTAGTCAATTGCAACAGACTGCTATCAGTATAGGTATAGTTGAGCTGAACACCCATATTACTGAATGGATACGGCATAAAATCGAGCGGTCTGTCATATGCTAACTCAAAGCCTTTAAGTTTTGAGCTACCCGCGTTAATTTTGGTGGCTAAGTTATAGTAAATTTGAGAGCCAATTTCTGCGTCGCCAGCACTATTTGGAACTAGCACTGAATCAGGACAGTTTGTTCCATCGTCACGCACTTCCTCACCCTCTCCAGGATTAGCTGTAAAACACCTCTGAATGAACCCATCCTCAATTGCGTCTTTGTAGCTTTTTGTGAAAAATGCCGCTGAAATAAGACCGCCATCAGGGATGTAATACTCTAATGAAATATCAAACTGCGTTACCTTCTCTGGCACTAAGTCTTTGTTACCAATATTTCCTGACTGCGTGAAGAAGAAAAGTGTAGTCATTGGCGCAATATCTCTCATCGGCGCTCGCGCCATTGCCTTTGCTGCGGCAACTCGCAATAGAAGATCATCTGTTAAGGCTAATGAGACGTTAACACTTGGAAGAAAGTTTGTATAACTGGCATCTTCCTCAAAAGGCTGGAATGATCCATCTCCACCTAAGACATACGCAAAAGCGGTTTGGTCTGTTTTAACATAGCGCGCTCCAAAGTTACCAGAGTAAGAAAGACCATCGAAGATCCCACCACTGCCGACACCTTCAAAATTAGCCATCGCATAAATCGCTTGAGTATCCTCTTCTGTCTCAAAGCCCCAGGTGTTATCACGCGACTTAATTGTGCCTCCTATGGTTTCCATCTCATCTCCCATAGTCATCATCCAACCCGCATCAATTGCTACATAATCTCTTAGGAAATCACCAGAGGCACCATCAAACATATCTTCCCCATATGGCATAACAATCATCCTTCCGCCTATGTACTCTTCCAGCGCAGGGAAGAAAAGACCACCAAGAATACCATCTCCCTCAGAATTATTGTTTTGATTGTCCTTACCTCTGTTTCTGTAGCGCTCTCCGGTTCGATTGGCAATCCTCATTCCAAACTCGACTTGGTTAATATTTCCAATATCTACATCGAGATCGAAATCCAACTTAAAAGCTTTATCAACATTTTGTTCGTGCTGATCCTGATAAAGGACTCCATTTAACTTGTGGTATGTAGGATCCAAGTAATTAATCCTATTCTCATCAGTTAAGGGATCTGTGGTTCTCGCATGGGGAACAACTGTCGGCAGATCATTACCTGATGCGAAGTCATAAACAATGTAGGGCAAACTACTAAACTGTCCCCAAACAACAGTTGCGTAAATTTGATCATTCATTTGATCACCCTTACCGTATGCAGCCTGCGCAGTCATTAGAAGTCTGTCTGAAAGCATTCTCTCATGGGTAAGCGCAAAAGTTTTGGTAGTACCCTCATAAGGCGCTCTACTTGCTTGTATATTTAATCCAGTTCCACGATCCGTTGTTCCATTCGCACGAAGATTACCAACCGTACCTGCAATAGCGGTTTGATTCTCAGTATAAGTAACATCTCTGAAGTCTCTTGTTATCTGCCGCGAGTTAATGGCAGTTGTATGCTGATATCTCTGGTCTTCCCTGGTCGCCTTTGCAAGACTGGCATCAAGAGTCCAATCAGATCCATCCTCTGCTTCATACTGAAGTGTTGTCCTGAACGCCTCATTAGTTCTATTTTGAAGGTTCGCTGCAAATGCTGTTTGAAGCGGAGCAAACGCGGCATCATTGAGCGCTACAATTTGTCCATCTGCATTAGTGACCATGTTTTCAACAACACCATTACCATCTAGATCGATTCCCGTGTTCTGTGGTCCCCATCCTTTTAGACGCACATAATCTTGCCTGGCCTTTCTATCATTTTTAGTGATATTGACCACAGCACCAAATCTTCCTCCAGAATCTAGACTCCACGCATTTTTAGCATAAACTGAACCACCTGGTGCAGTTTCGCCTGAGCGGTCTGAATAAAGTGATTCAAGCTTTCCTGAAACATAAAGATTATCACCCCCATCAAGTGGCTTCCGAGTGTTTAACCTTATTATCGCTCCCAAACCTCCCTCTACTTCATCAGCAGTAGGTGTTTTTATTACCTCTAAGCTTGAGAACATTTCAGCTGGCAGACTAGAGAACGTAGTCACTGCTCTGGATGCTCCGGTGCCAACCTGAGTCTGTCCATTTAACTCAATTCTATTTGCTGCAATACCTCTCACGGATACTTCCGAACCCTCACCGAAAGAGCGGCCGATCTGTACTCCGGTAATCCGCTGAAGTGCCTCAGCAACGTTAGAGTCCGGCAGTTTCCCCACATCCTCTGCATTGATAACATCTCGAATGTCATCTGCATTTCGTTTTTTTGCAATCGCATCTTGAAGAGAAGCACGTATTCCCGTTACGATTACTTCCTCTATTGCTTCATCTGATGTTTGGGCATTTACTGTGCCGATACCTCCTACCAATAATGACCCTGCAATGAACTTAGAAATAAGTCCACAAAACCTTTTTTGCTCAAATAATGAACGCATTAGTGAATCCCCTTTGTTTAGTAGCTTTAATAATCTTCCGATTCTAACATCACCCTTCATATTGTCAATTTGGACAGTCTGACGAAAAGTTGTTGGCTGACTGCAGTTCACAGTGCTACAGTCGTCCAATCATTTAAGGTTTTCTGGGGAGAGAATGACAATGAATGCGATAAGCGTAAAAGAAAAAATAGGCTATGGTTTAGGTGACACAGCTTGTAATATAGTCTTTCAAATCGTAATAAACTTCCTTTTAATCTTTTACACGGATGTTTTTGGCATAAGTGCTGCTGCTGCAGGAACTCTTTTACTCGTTGTCCGACTATTCGATGGCTTCACTGACCCAATTATGGGTGGAATTGCCGATAGAACAACCAGTAAATTTGGCAAATATCGACCATATCTGCTTTGGATGGCAATTCCTTATGCAATTCTTGGCGTACTCGCGTTTAACACACCAGATACTGACACGGCGACAAAACTTGTTTACGCATACATTACCTATACGCTTCTTATGACCGTTTATACCGCAATTAATATACCCTACTCCGCACTTGGCGGAGTGATGACGAGCGATTCCTCAGAGAGAACTTCAATACAATCTTATAGATTTTCACTTGCGATGTTAGGCGGAGCACTTACCGTATATCTGTTACCCAAGTTAGTAAATTATTTTGGGAATGGCAGTGAAGCTTCAGGTTATCCAATCGCAATGGGCGTATTTGGGGCCGCAGCAGTCATTTGCTTTCTAATAAGTTTTGCTACGACAAAAGAGCGAGTCGTTTCCGAAAATTCTCAAAGTCAATCCATGGGGCTATTAAGTATTTTTCGTGATGGAGCAGATCTTCGCAAAAACTCACAATGGGTAATTATTGCTGCAATAACTTTTTTCTTACTCACCGCAGTTGCGATGAGAGGATCCGTGACTGGATTCTACATTGAGTATTTCTTTAATGAAAAAGATCGCTTTGGGCAATTTTTAAGTCTAGGAATGTTATCCGGTGTAGCAGGAGCTCTGTCAGCAAACTTTCTCAGAAAATTGTATTGCAAAGTATCTATTTTCAAGTGGGCAAGCATTGTGACTGTTATACTTCACTTTGGATTTTTGCCTTTATCGAGAGAAGATTACTCTATCGCTTTAATCCTCTCAATGGCAGCTAACTTTGCTCACATGTTGGTGACCGCAATTTTATTTTCAATGGTCCCCGATACAGTTGAATATGGAAAAGTTGCTCTAAAAACGGTCGGTAATAGAATGGCAATGAGTTTCGCAGGCCATCTTCTTGCATTAAAATTTGGTATTGCATTAGGCGGTGCCGCGGCGGGCTGGTCTCTCGCTTATGTTGGATATATCGCAAATGCCGAGCAAAGTGAAGCGACTCTTAACGGTATTGTATGGATCTATGCAGGCGGTCCAATAGTCTTTGGATTTATAATTATTGCTTTACTCAAATCCTATATTCTCACAAACGCAGAGATGCAAAAATATAGCTAAAAGCTAAAAAAAATAGGTAGGAATAAGCAATGATTAAAAATCCGATATTAAAAGGTTTCAATCCCGATCCATCTATTATTCGGGTTGAGGATGATTACTACATTGCAACATCTACTTTTGAGTGGTATCCAGGAGTTCAAATTCATCATTCCAAAGATCTGATGAATTGGCAGTTAGTAGCTCAACCACTTAACAGAGCAGAGCTTCTTGATATGAGGGGCAATCCAGACTCATGTGGCATCTGGGCACCCTGCTTAAGTTTTGACAATGGTTTGTTTTATTTAATATACACTGACGTCAAAAGACATGATGGAAGCTTTAAAGATTCTCACAATTACCTGACAACTTGCACAGAAATTGATGGGAATTGGTCAAGTCCGATTCATCTAAATAGTAGTGGGTTTGATCCGTCACTCTTTCATGATGGCGACAAAAAGTGGTTCCTAAATATGATATGGGATTATCGACCAGGTCATAATCCTTTCGGAGGCATTTTGTTACAACAATATTGCCATAAAACTAAAAAATTAACGGGGCCAATTCATAACATATTTAAAGGAACAAAAATGGGTTTTACTGAGGCGCCCCATTTGTACAAACGCCAAGAATATTATTACCTTCTTACAGCTGAGGGTGGAACGGAGTATGACCATTGCATGACATTTGCGCGATCTAAAAACATTGAGGGTCCCTATGAGGTAGATCCAAATGGTTATTTTTTAACTTCAAAAGATAATCCAAATCTAAAACTTCAAAGAGCAGGACATGGTGATATTGTAGAAACACCCGATGGTGAGATCTATGCAGTGCATTTGTGCAGTAGACCAATAAATGGACTCAAAAGAAGCCCAATGGGTCGCGAGACTGCAATCCAAAAAGCCTACTGGGATGAAGATGGTTGGCTCAAATTGGAGGAAGGTGGAAACGAACCCTATGAAACAGTGTCCCAAGTGAATCTAGAACCCCATCCCTGGCCAAAAGAGCCCGAGAAATTAGAATTCAAAATAGAATCATTACCCAACTATTTTCAGTGGTTGAGAACACCCTATCCACAAAATTTTTATTCTCTCACCGAGAGAGAAGGTTTCTTACGATTGTATGGCAAACAGTCGCTTGGTAATCAGTTTGAACAAGCCTTAATTGCGAGACGACAACAAAGTGCAAAGTTTCAAGCAACCACAAAAATCGAATTCAATCCGATTACATTTCAAAACATGGCGGGTTTGGTATGTTATTACAACTCGCACAAGTATCATTATCTTTTTATATCATGTGATGAGGACAAAAATAAGTATATTTCAATAATGAGTTGTGAAGGCGATCCGTCTACTTTCTCGTCATTTCCACTTAATGAGAATAAAACTGACCTCATAAAAATACCGGGCAATATTTCAATTTATCTCCGTGCTGATGTAGACGATGCAGATCTCATATTTTCTTGGTCAATTGATAATGCAAAATGGAATACCATTGATTTGTTACTTGATTATAGTCTAGTCTCAGATGAAGCCGGTAAAGGTGGAGGGAATAGTTTTACAGGCGCATTCATTGGCATGTGTTGTCAAGATCTCTCTGGTTGCTCAAACCATGCCGATTTCGAATTTTTTGAATATATTGAAAAATAAAAACTCTCATAAAAAGACAAGTATACCCAACCTCTCAGCAAATACTTTGGTCGCTCATCGAGGTCTTCAAAAAGACTATCCTGAAAACACATTACTCTCAATAAAAAAAGCAATTGACGCTGGGGTAAAATTCATAGAGATTGATATTCAATTTTCAAAGGACAAGCTTCCAATTATTTGCCATGATGATAATTTAAATCGGTTGGGAGGTATTAAAAATTTTCAAATAAAAGAAAGGAATCAATCTGAAATAATCAAACAGCCAGCCCATGAGCCACAGAGATTTGGTAATAGGTATATTGGAGAAAAAATTTCACCACTTGAGGCGATTATTCCATTATTAGTTTTACATCCAGAGATAACCATTTTTATAGAAATAAAAGAAGAAACGATAAAGAAAGATGATTTCAAAAAAGTCTCTAGTGACTTGATTCTTATGCTAAATGAAGTAATCAATCAAGTGGTATTGATCAGTTTTAATAGCGAATTAATAAAAATAATTTCGGAATCATTGGAGGTAAGTACGGGTCTAATTCTAAGTTCATGGGATGATATCACTCATAAAACGAAAATTATTTTCAACTGTGATTATATTTTTATTGACCATGAATTGATTCCCGCAAGATACAATTTCAGTAAATCGCCTATAAAACCAAATTGTAAAATAGTCTGTTATGAAGTTGATGATATAAATTTAGGAAAGGATCTCCTGGCCGCTGGTATAGATTTAATAGAAACGTTTCAGTATAAAAAGTTGTCAAAAGCTAAATTCTTCGCCACTTAGTGCCATCTCTCGAATCCTCTAAAATTACTCCTTCTTCTAAAAGTTGGTCTCGTAGATCATCCGCAAGCTCGAAATTCTTAGCTTTCTTTGCATCATTCCTCTTTTCAATAATCGTCTTTATTGTTCGCTCATCAATATCTTTTGAAGATTTTATCCCTGTAAACCATTTGTCAGGATGAGATTTAAGGAGTCCAACCATATCAGCAAGACCCATTAATTCAGCTTGTATGTTGCTATTGGCTTCTTCCTTTGAAGTATTAATTATTTTTGCTAGACGATGTAACTCACTTAAAACCACTGGCGTGTTGAGATCATCAAGCAATGCGTTGTAACCCCCTCCCGAGCGATTAACTTTTGGAATGATGTTTTCAGAATTTCTGATACTGCCGTATAAAAAATCGAGTGAGGCTTTTGCGCTGTCGAGCAATTCTTTGTGAAAGTTTTGCTCAGATCGATAATGAGAGGAAAGAAGCGCATATCTCAAAACTTCTCCATCATATTGAGTAAGTAAATCTCTCACTAATCTAAAATTGCCAAGCGATTTTGACATTTTCTCACCATCAATGTTAATGAATCCATTATGCATCCAATAATGTGCCATAACTTTTCCATCATGAGCACATTGACTTTGAGCAATCTCATTTTCATGATGTGGAAAAATCAGATCTTGACCACCTGCGTGAATATCAATGGTCTCTCCCAAGTGCTTTTTACTCATAGCAGAACACTCCATATGCCAACCAGGTCGCCCCCTCCCCCATGGGCTTTCCCATCCGGGCTCATCTGTATTCGATGGCTTCCAAAGAATAAAATCGGCAGGAGACTTCTTATAACCCGCAACTTTTACACGTTTGCCATGAATTAAATCCTGCAGAGACTTCCCTGATAACTTCCCGTAATCTGGCATTGAGGGAACTGAGAATAAAACGTGATCCTCCGAACAATATGCATGGCCCTTGTCTATAAGGATCTCAATCATTTCAATCATTTCAATTATGTGCTCAGTCGCCAGTGGAGAGATCGATGGATCAAGATTGTTTAGCGCTTTCATATCTTCATAATAAGCTTCAGTGTATCTTTGCGATAAAGCTTTTATGTCTTCTTTATTTTTCGAAGCTTCCTGTATGATTTTATCGTCAATATCAGTTATGTTTCTGGCATAAGTAACCTTGGGATACAGATCGGCAAGAAGTCTAAATAGGACATCAAAAATGACTGCGGGCCTAGCATTTCCGATATGAACTCGATTGTAGACTGTGGGACCACAGACGTACATCGTAACATTGTCCTCATTTATCGGTACGAACTCCCTTTTTTCTTTACACAAAGAATCGTAAAGATACAGTACAGAATCGACTCTACTCATTTTCTTTCCCAGGTGTCACGGAGGCCAATTGTTCTGTTGAATTGAAGATTTTTATTGCTAGTATTGCTAGAAGGATCTCTCGTAAAATAGCCCTGCCTCTCAAATTGAAAAACTTCACCTGGGCTGGAGGCGAGCAAACTCTCCTCTGCTTTACATCCCTCTATGGTTATAAGAGAATCATCATTAAAATATTGCAAGAAATCTTCCTTGTCAGAGTCAGGGTTAGGAACAGTAAATAATCGATCATACAGATTTATAGAGCAATCTACGCAAGTCTGCTCATCAACCCAATGTATTACACCCCTCGGCTTTACTCCCTCAGGAGCATCTGCTCCGACAGTATTTGGAATAACAGAAGCGATTATTTCAACGATCTCGCTGTTATTTTTAATGACCTCCTCCGCCTTTATAATATAAGAACCACGCAATCTCACATAATCACCAATAACAAGACGCTTGAATTTCTTTCGAGAGATATGAATATCTTCAGTGAAATCAGATCTCTCTATGAAAAACGATTTCCCAAATTTAACTCTTCGAGATCCAAAGTCACTATTGCTTGGATGATTCTGTATCTCTAGCTCTGACGATGGAACATCATAATAATTTTGTATCGTGACACGTAGTGGCTCGAAAACACAGAACACCCTATGTGCATTACTATTAAGATCATCTCTAACGAAATACTCGAATTGCGCCATATCGACAGTACCATCTGTCTTAGCGACGGCTAAGCTATTACAGAAATTTCTGATAGCTCTTGGTGATATTCCTCGCCTCCTCATTCCAGATATCGTTGGCATTCTGGGATCATCCCAACCATTAACATAATTCTCTTCAACAAGCTGTTTCAATTTCCTCTTACTCGTAATAGTGAAATTAAGATTCAATCGTCCAAATTCATACTGTTTAGGCACAGATTCCACAGGTAAATTATTGATAAACCAATCATAGAGCGGTCTATTTGCTGCGAATTCTAAGGTACAAACAGAGTGAGTAATCTTCTCAATGGCATCTTCTTGCCCATGCGCATAATCATATGAGGGATAAATGCACCACGTGTCGCCAGTCCTTTGATGAGCTCTCTTTTTAATCCGATACATCACTGGATCCCTCAGGTTTATATTTCCTGAGGACATATCAATTTTTGCTCTAAGAGTCATGGCTCCTTCAGCAACATCTCCATTTTTCATCCTTTGAAATAATTGAAGGTTTTCTTCGACAGATCTATCTCTGTAGGGACTGTTCTTGCCAGGCACTTTCAAAGTACCTCGATACTCCCTCACCTCATCAGCATTCAACTCACAGACATATGCTGATCCCTTATTAATGAGAAATATAGCCCACTCAAATAATTGCTGAAAATAATCGGACGCATACTTTGGTGTAATATTTTTCTCAAAACCAAGCCATTCAACATCTTTAATAATCGCATCAACAAATTTCTGATCTTCGGCTTCAGGATTTGTATCATCAAAACGCAAATTACATTTACCTTCGAATTTTTCAGCCAATCCATAGTTCAAACAGATCGATTTTGCATGACCTATGTGGAGATAACCATTTGGCTCAGGCGGAAATCTTGTTACTGGAAAATCAATTAAACCCTCATCAATATCTCTTTGAATAATATTTTCTATGAAATTGATAGGCTTGTCGGATTGCTTCATTAATCAATCAAAATTGGTACGTTTGTCAAATTATAACTGCGTATTAGTGAGGGATAAATGAAAACATTTTTCAATTATATAGGGACTGTAAAGAACATATTCGCTAAACTAGTGTTCCTTAAACTTTCACTAGTAATGTTAAAGGTTCTAATATGATTACTTTTAAAACAAATGTTGGCGATTTCACTGTTTCACTCGATTTTGACAAAGCACCAATAACTGCTAAAAATTTCTTAAACTATGCAAAAGATGAATTTTATAACGGAACTGTATTTCATAGGGTTATTAATGATTTCATGGTGCAAGGAGGTGGTATGGATAAAAATATGGAGCCAAAGCCTGGGAATGACCCAATTGAAAACGAAGCTGATAATGAATTAAAAAATGATATTGGATCATTAGCGATGGCACGAACAAGTGACCCACACTCAGCCTCTTCTCAGTTTTTCATTAACGTCTCTAATAATCATTTCCTAAACCATTCAAGCAAAACAAATCAAGGCTGGGGATATGCAGTATTTGGAAGAGTGACGGAAGGAATGGACACTATTAATCGTATCAAAGAAGTCCCAACTGGAAACTATATGGGCCATCAAGATGTACCCATTGATGCGATAGAGATCTTGGAGACGATAATCCATGACGATTATAAGAATTTATAAATTAATCTATGTCCATAATCTTTATATCGGATATTCACCTCTCATCCGACAAACCACATCTAACTGATTTTTTTAAATCATTTATAGGGCAATGTTGTGAGACGGCAACTCATATTTACATATTGGGTGATCTCTTTGATCTTTGGCTTGGTGATGACGATGAAAGCCATTTTGCCAGAGAAGTTAAAGCTACTTTAAAAAAGGCTACAGACAAGGGTATTAACCTTTTTTTTCAAAAAGGAAACAAAGATTTTACAATAGGAAAAAAATTCGCACGCCAAACCAATATACAGATTCTCCCGGATGAATATATAGTTGATCATTTTGGCCAGCGCGCACTGTTGATGCATGGCGATTCATTATGCACCGATGATATTGACTATCAGAAATTTAGAAAAAAATCTCGTCATCCCTTATATTTGTGGTGTTTACTAAAAATTCCTTTAAATTTTAGAAAGAAATTAGCAGCAAAGTGGCGTAAAGATAATTTCGAAGCAAAATTACTCAAAGACGAGGAAATAATGGATGTTTCAGAGTCAACTGTGTTAGAAAAAATGCAAATTCATGATGTTGAAGTTTTGTTACACGGACATACGCATAGACCTAACATTCACAAGAACTCATTTGGTCAGCGTATTGTTTTAGGTGAGTGGTCGGAAAGAGCATGGTACGTGTCTCTTGATCAAAGCGGCTTTGATTTAAAATTTTCGCCAATCTAGCCAGTGTTTTAGAGATAAAGTATGGTAAATAGTAATAAAAACCTCAAAAAATTAGATAGTTGGAATTCTCACGTTGCAGAAGCCTTTGCAGATGAGCTCCAGATTGCTTTTCAAGAGGAGCATTTAGAGATAGTAAAGTTAGCAAGATCATTCTTTGATGAATATGGCTTTAGTCCGTCACTGCGACCACTTTGTAAATATATCGCTTTAAACCTCGAGACAAAAAAAGCGAATGGCCTATACTTAAACAAATTATTTCCAGGAAGTCCTGCTAAAAACATTGCATATATCGCTGGAATTCCTAAACCTAAAAACTGTCTGTAATTGTATGAATAACATATTAAATAAACGTGTTAGCCACGATAAAAATGATAAAATCCTGTTACATAAAAGTGAGTTAAAACAATATTTTTCTAATTTAACTGACTGGCAAATAAGAACGATAGATAAAAAAAATACCTTGTATAAAAGCTATAAACTCAATTCTTTTTCGCACGCGATTCAATTTGCGGAAAAAATTAACGTTATTGCAAACAAAAATGATCATCATCCGAGGTTGATTATTAATTGGGGGAAGTTAGAAATTTATTGGTGGAGTCATGATATGGGTGGGATAAACGTGAATGATGTAATCATGGCTCACAACACCGATACTCTTTTCAAATCAATGTGACGAGCCCTAGTCAAAGCATGCACATAAACCTCAAAAATTATAATTCAGCATTTAATAGAAAAATTAAAAATTTTGAAATCCTCCTATCAAAGCATGATTTCCCAACACCCAAAATATTCCCCTCTCCCATAAAAAATTTTCGAATGCGTGCTGAATTCAGGATATGGCATGACGATGGTGTAGCGAAATATGCCATGAATTACCCTGGACAAAAAAAAGTTTACTTCTTAGAGGAATTTCCAATTGCTAGTTTGATTATAAACAAAACAATGAATCCTCTAATCAAAATGATTAATAATTGCCTCGCTTTGAAAGAAAAATTATTTAGTGTCGAATTTTTATCCTCAGGGCAGAATAAAATATTAATAACTCTCATCTACCATAAACCGCTTAATAATGACTGGAGCCTTTCTGCTGAAAGAGTCCGTAGAGAGCTTGGTGTCAGTATTATTGGACGGAGTAGAAAGAAAAAAATTGTCTTGGGTGATAGTTTTGTGGAGGAAAACATTAAAGTGAAGGATCACTCATTTGTATTTAAACAACCAGAGGGGTGTTTTACTCAGCCAAATTTAAAAATCAATAAAGATATAATGTCTTGGTTAATGGAAATAATTCCCAACTCAGCTAAAAAATTAGATGTTATCGAGCTTTACTGTGGGATTGGAAATTTCACAATGCCACTTTCAAAAAAATTCAAAAATGTATTTGCTACCGAAGTGTCGAAACTTGCGCTTGAAACAGCAAAGGAAAATCAGAAACTCAATAAAATTAATAATATAAAATTCGCTCGACTCTCATCAAAAGAAACGCAAGAGGCACTGTTTGGGACGAGAAATTTTAGAAGGCTCGAGGGTATCGAAATTAAGGAGTATGATTTTAATTATGTTGTTATTGATCCTCCAAGATCTGGACTAGACCCCGACACTCTGAACTTGGTGGTAAATATAAAAAATGTAATCTATATTTCATGTAATCCAAAGTCACTGCTCGAGGATTTAGAGCACATTTTAAAAACTCATAAGATAATCAATCTCGCTGTATTTGACCAATTTCCATGGACAGAGCACCTTGAGGTTGGTGTGCTTATGGAGAGCCATACTAAAGTTCAATAGTTGCCAAAATATCCGCAGACGCATCTTGTAGTTTTAATCTGTAATCGTTATCGATTTTTTTGATTTCCCGTTCATATTGAAATTTGGTTTTTTTTTCGAGATTATCCCATTGTTCTAAAATTGGAATATGAGCACTTTTTGCTGAAACCTCATCGAAAATATCAAACTTTCGTCTAATTTTGTCATCAAAATCCAGAGTTTTAAGGAGAAAGCTGATTCTCATAGAGGTTTCGACTGCCGACACACTTCCTTGCTGATATGCCAATAAAATTAATTTAATTGATCGACGTGCATCACTCATTACTTTTGGATCAAATACTTGCAGATAATTTGACTCCGAAGATTTTTTGTTTATTTTTTTCAGCAAGTACAAATAATAAATTAACAACGGACAAAAAAAGATTGATCCAATCGAGATAATTAAACCTAGAGTCATTATTAAGTCTTTGCAACCATATCAATTCTCATGAATATCAAGCTTCGCTGTATCTCGTTTCAAATTCTCGGGCAGATGTTTTTTTGTCTTCGCCCCTAACCTTTTTATTTCTTCACTTCGTCGAATCAAATTACCTTTTCCGCTGGATAGTCGTTTGTTAGCGGTATTCCATGACTCATAACTTTTACTAATATTTTTACCAATCTCTTCCATACTTTCCACGTAGAGGACAAATTGATCATATAATCCACCAGCCTTCTCAGCGATCAACTGTGAATTCTTATTTTGATCCTCATAGCGCCACAAATTTTTTATCGTTCGAAGTGTTGCAAGGAGAGTACTGGGGCTGACTAGAATAATTCCTTTATCATATGCGTCTTTCATGAGCTCCGGAAACTTATCCAATGCCAACATGAATGCCGCCTCAATTGGAATGAAGATGATAACAAAGTCTAGCGTTTTGATCCCTTGCAAGTCTTCATAACTTTTGACGCTCAGTTGCTTAATATGCGTTTTCAGAGAAGTAATATGTTCGGCCAAATTTTTATCTTTTTTATTTAGATCTTCCTCATGAAAGTACTTCTCATAAGCTACTAAACTTACTTTTGAATCAATAATAATATCTCGACCCTCAGGCAAATGGACAACCACATCAGGATTTCTTCGCTTATCTTCCTCATTTTTAAAAGAGGTTTGAACCTGATATTCACGCCCTTTGGTTAATCCTGCATCCTCAAGCAGTCTCTCAAGAACGAACTCACCCCAATTTCCTTGCGTCTTATTATCACCTCTCAGTGCGTTTGCGAGACTAACAGCATCAGCCGAGACTTTCATAGTTTGCTTTTGTAGTTCACTGATTTGACCAACCAAGATATTCCTCTCTTTACTCTCTTTGTCATAAGCAGACTCTACTTGCTTTTTAAAATCGTTTATGTCCCTCCTCAAAGGTGATAGTGACGAATCAATAGCTTCTTTACTCTGAAATTTAAACTTTTCTTCTTTTGATTCGAAGATCTTGTTTGCCAGATTTTCAAATTCTTTAGTCAGCTCCTTTTTGTTTGTTGCCAACATCTCCAAATGCATGCTATTTCGGTCTTCAATAAATTTTAGTTTCTCTTCAAGAATCTCTCGTTCGACATTAATTTTTGTGTGTTCCTCTAGCTGCTTTTTACTAATTTTACGACGCGCAAAAAAATAGCCAAGCGACATACCAATCAACAGGAAAAAAAATGCAATAATTGCTGGGGAATTTAATAGGTGAACATTCATAATTTTTTTGTATATTCGTGTACTATCTAAGTTAGATTATATACCCATCAAATAATGAATGAGTAGAAATGACTCAGATTTTTGAAAGACTTGTTGATACCACTAAAATCGAAAGATTTAACCCTAACACAGATATAGTGATCACTCCGAATAAGAGGTTGGCGAGCGCTCTTATGAAGTCCTGGTCATTCACAAAATCCAAGGCAAATGTTGCATGGGAGGAGTTAAATGTAAAAGCATTAGAAGACTGGTTAAATGAGACATTCGAATTAGTTCAATTGAGTTATGAAAACTTAACTGACAAAAATCTTGTCTCGAAACAACAAGAACTATTTCTCTGGAAAAAAATAATAAAAACATCAAAAATTAACTGTCATGCTAAGAATGCGAAAATTTTTAGTGACACTCTCTCGGAGCTTTATGCTCACAATGCAAACATCTCAGATATTCCCTATTATCGAGAGAGCACACGGATTTTTGCAAAATTATCAAAAAGATATTTTCATGAACTTGAATCTAATAATCTACTATCAACAAAATCTCGAGACGATTCAATCTTAGATTTCTTTAAAGAGGATCGGTTTCATACGAAGTATAAAAACATTATATGTTTTGGGTTTGATAATATTTCAGTACTGCACCTCGATATATTTAAAAACGCGTCAGAAAATTTCTTTCAACTTAATCCTGGATGCAAAAATGCGGAAACGTTGGTTGCACCTTGCGATAATGATAAGCATGAGTTGTATGCTGCGACGCAATGGGCGGCTGACGCTTTAGCTACTGAATCTCACAAGAGGGTTGCTATAATTGTCCCAAACCTGGCTAGCAATCTTGATCAAGTATATAGATTTATTAATGATGCACTCGCCGATAATTCTCTCAAATTACCCGTCAATATCTCTGCAGGAAAAAAACTATCGAATACCAGTATAGGTTTTAGTCTTATAAATCTTCTTCATTCTTTTCACGAAGATCACACTTATCAGCACTGGATTTCTCTCTTGTATGATCCGTTTACGATATTTTCAAAAGTGCCTAATGAAACATTGCATAGAATCGAAAATATGATTAGAAATAATAATGAATACTTTTTTAATATCTCGAAATTTATAAACCTCGTATGTAATGAAACAAACTGGGATTGCTCAAATACAGATAAAGTGCTCATAGAGAAAATACTAGGAATCTCAAAATTTACTTTCCCAAAAAAAACAAACTTTAAAACCTGGGCTGAATTATTCAAAGAAATAGTCTTAAGTTTTGGATGGGAGCATTCAACTCTTATCTCAGAATTAGAGCAACAACAAATAGAAGGAGTTTTAAGCACCTTACTGGCATATGAGAGAATGGACTCACTAAAAATAGAAGTCCATTTCCAAGATGCTTTAGACACTCTGAGAAATCACTTTACAAATGTGATCTTCCATCCAAAAACTACTCAATCGCCTCTTGAAATTTTAGGCTATCTCGAAGGGAGAAATCTTGAGTTTGACGCTATTTGGATTTGCTCACTATCCTCCGATCAATACCCTTTGAGAATAATAAATCATCCAGTTTTACCCTTGGATTTCCGAAAGAAGTTTTCAATGAGAAGAAGTGATCCGCATCGAGAAATCGAATTTTTTCAAACAGAAATAACAAGTTACCAAAAAAATTGCTCGACCCTAATATTGAGTTACCCAAAAAAAATCGATGGCGCTGAACTCTCACCCTGTCCAATTTTGGCCAAACTTTTAAAATATGAGGATAAGATAGCTAAAATTAAAGCATTTGATTACCCAAAAAGTATCAGAAAAAAATCACTAGTAAGATCAATAAAAGAAAAATGCCCCAAATTTAATAACGCGATAGAGAATGGGAAAATATCAATTCAAACGATAGAGGATCAGGCATCATGCCCTTTCAATGCCTTCGCAATCCACCGACTCTATGCGTTACCTCAAAATGAACCAGCACTGGGTCTCGCGCCACAACAAAGGGGATCGATCATACATGACATTCTTTTAGAATTTTGGAGTGACATAAAAACTTCAAAAAATTTAGCTAATTTAAATGATTTTGATTTAACTCATCATCTAGAAGCATCTATCGATAAATCTCTCGCCAACAACGCGGGTCATCTGAAGTGTCTTCGTGGCTCAACATTCAAAAGACTTGAGGCGAGCAGATTAAAAACTCTAATTTTCCCATTGCTCAAACTTGAAAAAGAACGGAATCCATTCAATATCCTTTCACTAGAACATCAAGAAGAGTTCAATTTTCAAGATATAAGCCTAAGATGCAGAATTGACAGAATTGATGAAGCGGAGGGGAAATTTTTCATCATCGATTATAAAACTGGCATTTCATCAAAAAATGAGTGGCAAAAAAATCCCATAAGATCCTTTCAGTTACCCATCTACTGCCTCGGCCTTAAAAAAAATATAGTAGGATTTTGCAACGCTCAAATTCGAGCTAACGAACATAAGTATATTGGATTAACAACAGATGAAAATTTTCCAGGGAATTCAATACCTAAAGAGACTTGGCAAAAGCTAAAAATTTCTTGGGAAAACCAAATAAATAATTTAATAGAAAGATTCCTTGCGGGTGATGTATCTCTGCCAAGTGACTCTAAATATTTATCAAAATATCAAGAATATTTGATCCCGTTGAGCAGATATTATGAAGAAAATATTTAAAGCTTATGGATATCAAGACTGACGAAATCAACAGAAAATTATGTCTTGATCCGACAAAAAGTTTCTTTGTCTCCGCACCTGCAGGATCAGGCAAAACAAGCCTCCTGGTAAAAAGGTTCATGGCCCTTTTAGCGATCGCGAATAATCCTGAGGAAATATTGGCGATTACGTTCACGAGGAAAGCAGCAAATGAAATGAAAGAACGACTTCTTAAATCCTTGGAGGAAGCACAAAAGGTCTCAATAAGTAACTCTTACAATACGAATGAGTTAAATGAACTAGCGAGTATCGTATTGCAGAGAGATACTGAAAAGGGTTGGAAGCTTCTCGAAAGTAAAAACAGGTTGAGAATACAAACAATTGACAGTTTTTGTAGAAGTATTTCGGCTCAATATGCACTTGAGACTAACTTATCAATAAATCTAGAGTCGATAGATAATGCTGAACCTATGTATTCAGACGCCGCAATCTCTGTGCTGAGTAATATAGAAAAAAAATCAACTCACTCAGATGAACTGCAAGTAATATTGAAATATCTGGGCAATGATACAAATCTTTGTATAAATTTATTCATAAGCCTGCTTCAGACTAGAGAGCAGTGGCTACCCTACATTTTTAATCTTGAGATGATAATAGATAATTTATCTATCGTAATCTGTGATATGGCGAATGAGGCAATCGATAAGTTAGAAATATTACTTAAAAAAAATGAACACTTACTCTGTAAATTAATTAATTTCTCTGAAGAAAATCTTATTTCGGGGAAAAATGAAGAAATAATCCAAATTCCAAGTCTAGGTTCATTTCCATCAAAAAAGCTCGATCGGCTCCCAATATGGAAAAAAATCGTTACGAAAATCATCACATCTCAGGGACGATACCGGAGATCATTAACAAAAAATCAAGGTTTTCCCGCCACATTCAAAAAGGAAAAATCTGAGATGTTAGATCTCATCTCTTGGTGTGCTGAGCAGGATAATCTCTTAGAAAATCTAATTGAGATTACAAAACTTCCAGACACAAAAGCTTTAGTGAGCGATAAAGAGATACTTATTGCTTTTAGTAAATTGCTACCCATACTCGTAGCAGAACTAAATCTTATATTTCTTGCTGAAGGAAAGTGTGATCACACTCAAATATTAATCCAATCATTGGAGGCAACTTCCAGCAATGAGAATAATCAAATTTCTGAAACTATCCTACATTTAGATCACCAGATAAAACATATTTTAATTGACGAGTATCAAGATACATCGAAATCACAATTGAGGTTATTTCAAAATATCACCTCAAACTGGACCTCAGATGACAATCGGACAGTATTTTGTGTAGGAGACTCCTCGCAATCAATTTATGGATTTAGGACTTCGACCTCCAATGAATACGAGGTTGATGAAAAAATTATATTTGGACCCATCGAATGCAAAAAATTGGATTTGTTAAAAAACTTTCGTTCCGATCCACAATTGGTTAATTGGATAAATCGTGCATTCAATTCAACTGACAAATACAAAAATAAAAAGGCTCAAATATTAAGCGAGGAGTTTAAATCAATTCCCACAAAAGCAAATGATCCCCATTCTCACTTAAGTATAAAAGGATTTTTTGGAAATAATTGTGATGAAGAGGAATCAAAACAAATAGCAAAAGAATGCAAAAAGATTTTACAAAACTTTCCAGAAGAAACAATTGCAGTTCTAGTTAGGAGCAAAAAACACGCAAAAGAAATAATAGAGCAGTTTGAAAAATTTAGCGTTCCATGGGAAGGCAATGATATTGAATCTTTGGGAAAAAAACCGCATGTGACTGATATGATTTCATTATCGCTTGCCCTCACATCAATAGCAGATCGAGTTGCTTGGTTATCGCTTCTCCGATGCCCAATGATTGGTTTTTCTCTAAAAGATCTTATGTTAATAACATCAGCAAATGAGAAGTATAAAAGTTCAGTAATAACATGTTTAATCGACCAATTTGAAAATCCTTCAAAAGATATCTCAACGCATGGAAGAAAAACATTAGATAGGATTGTACCGATTCTAAAAACTGCATGGGATCACAGACGAAAAATTTCATTTAGAATGTGTATTGAAAACACATGGGTAGCTTTGGGTGGTCCATCAACTGTAAATTCAAATCATAATTTGAAAGATATTGTTGATTTCCTCGATATGCTTGAGGAGTACACAGACCAATTTCTAACAAAAGTCCCTGAATTCAGAGAGGCAGTCAATACACTATTCTCGTCTACCGAAAATAACACAGCAGCATCAAAAAACGATCTTAACAAAGTTATTATCATGACAATACATAAGTCAAAAGGGCTTGAATTTGACCATGTTTTTCTTCCAAAATTATCAAAACAAACCCTAAACGACGAAAAGCCATTATTTAGATGGAAAGAAATTTCTCATGGAACGAATCAAAATTCACTCATTGTTGCATCTCGTGAGCAATTTGCTTCAGATAAGAATGATCTCTTTGAATATTTGGGGTACCTTAAACGAAAAGAGCAATTCGCGGAAGAAAAAAGATTACTTTATGTTGCTTGTACGAGAGCGATCAAAACTCTTCACCTCAGTGTTGAATTAAAAATCACTGAAAAAGATGAAATTTCACCACCCTCAAAGACATCTTTAATAGCCGCCATTTGGCCATTTATTTCTAAAAAATTTATTGATAATAATTACAGATTAATAAAAACAGAGGAAAAGCAAAATATTAAAAATGATATGTTTTTTAATAAACCGCACCTTCAACTGCCAGCTGACTATGACACCCCCTATCCTGAAACATTTGCACTGAGATCTATCAAAGATTCATTCACTGATCCGGTTATAGAGGATCCGGAAAATTTACGGCTAAAAAATTTAGGAATTATTTTTCATAAACTAGTTGAACAAATTTCAATGCTAAACATTAACTCATTCAAGATAACTAATGATCATATCCTGAGTACTCAAATAAAAAGGATTTCCACTAAACTCGATATTAAGTTAAAGGCTGACGAAAAAGAAAAACTCTTGAATGCAATCAGAGCAACCTTATCCGATGATAAAGGTCTATGGATTTTAAAAAATAGAGATTACGCACATAGCGAGAAAAAATTAAATTATCTATGCACTGAGACTAATTATGTTAAGAGCTCAGTAATTGATAGAACTTTTGTTCACAAAAAGCAAAGATGGATTATTGATTATAAATTTTCAGCTCCTGCAAAAGACGAATCAATCACAAGTTTTATAAAACAACAACTAAAGCGGCACTCTAAACAGCTAGAGCACTATATCGACCTTTTCGAAAAAATTGATCGCAAAAATCCAAGAGCTGCTCTGTATTTCCCTCTCATAGCTAGATTTGCAGAATATGACAAGTTTGCCCCTGTAAAAACTTTAAAAATCAAGTAAAATGCCGCTCCAATTTAAAAGTATGAGTCAAACGGTGAATGAGCAAAACGTAGAAAATATTAATATCGAAAAACCTCAAATTTTGGTAACACCAGCTGAATTAAAAAAACAAATACCAATTTCTGAGAAAGCTAAAAAAGCTGTTTTGAGAGGAAGATCTGCAATCGAGGATATTCTTACTCGTAAAGACCATCGTCTTTTTATAGTCGTTGGACCATGCTCCATACACGATATTAGTGCAGCACGAGAATACGCCGAATCTCTAAAAGCACTTGCTGAAAAAGTGGATGATTGTTTTGAAATCGTAATGCGTGTTTACTTTGAAAAACCAAGAACTACAGTTGGATGGAAGGGTCTAATAAATGATCCGTATATGAATGATTCTTTCAAAATCACAGATGGTTTGGAAATAGGAAGACAACTCTTGAGAGAAATCTTGGAGATTGGCCTTCCTACCGCCACAGAGGCACTTGATCCAATATCACCTCAATACATGCAAGATTTAATTGTTTGGTCAGCAATTGGTGCGAGAACAACAGAATCTCAAACACACAGAGAAATGGCATCCGGATTATCATCCTCTATTGGTTTTAAGAATGGCACTGATGGTAGTCTATCAGTAGCAATAAACGCACTCCAATCAGTAGCAAGACCTCATCGATTCCTAGGTATAAATTCAGATGGAAAAGTCTCTATAATTAAAACCAAAGGTAACGCGTTCGCACATGTGGTTCTTCGTGGTGGCAATGGCAAACCGAATTATGATTCTGTGAGTGTTTCATTGTGTGAACAAGAGCTTGCTAAATCAGGAATCGAGCAAAATATCATGATTGACTGCAGTCATGCCAATTCAAACAAAGATCATAATTTACAACCTCTAGTTTTAGAGAATGTATGCAATCAAATCCTTGATGGAAACAAATCAATTGTAGGAGTGATGATAGAAAGCAACTTAAATGGTGGTAATCAAAAACTTTCTGAAGATTTATCTCAGTTGGAATACGGAGTTTCTGTAACCGACGCTTGCATTGACTGGGAAACAACCAAAAATAGTATTCTCTCAATGGCCGATAAACTACGTCCAATATTAAAGAATCGATAGGTATAAAAAGCGCCATGTTTATGGATGAAAAGAAGAAGTAGAAGAAAATGATGTATTTGATACTTACATTATTTGTCGGTCTCTGTGCTCTGGCTTGGTATCAGAAACTGAAAAAACTCGAAGATACAAAAAAGAAACCTTTTTTATGGAAAACTGGATTCACACTAATTTTATTATCAGTAATTTTTTTAACCGTGACGGGCAGACTTCACTGGATTGGAGCTGCAATAACAGCTGTTATTCCTATTTTGGCTTTCCTATTTAGATGGTCAAGGAGAATATTTCCATTACTCAAAATATTCGGTGGTATCAAACAAAAACCATCACAATTCAAAACAAAAACATTACAAATAAGCCTCAATTTTTCAACTATGTCCATGTCTGGAAAAGTATTAGAAGGTAAGTTTGCCGGAAAGAATTTAGAGGACTTAAATTCATCAGAATTTGAAGAATTAACGAGAGATTGCAAATTAAATGATAAGGAATCCTATGCGTTACTATATGCATTCTCAGCGATTAAAGGACGAAACGATAACTTCCAAGATCAAAATTATACAAAAGATAAAATTACTGATATGTCAGAAGAAGAAGCCTATGAGATACTAGGTTTAGAAAACCCAAGTTCAAAGAGCGAAATATCTAAAGCGCACAAGCGGCTTATACAAAAACTTCATCCGGATCGGGGTGGAAGTGATTATTTAGCAGCCAAAATAAATGCAGCGAAAGATAAAATATCTTAATTAACAAGTCATGCATGGATGTCATGGAACATACCTTTAAATCTGTCGATATTCTTAAGGATTTAATTGCCTTCCCCTCTGTCACACCCGATGACTTTGGGTGTCAAGCCTATCTTATTAGTAAACTTGAAAGCCTTGGTTTTAAAACTGAAAATATGAAATTCAAAGACATAAACAATTTTTGGGCTACCTTTGGTTCTGTCGGACCAATTTTTATTTTTGCCGGGCATACTGATGTGGTTCCTCCAGGTCTGGATGCCAATTGGCAATCGAATCCTTTCAAAGCAGAGGTAAGAGATAATAAATTGTTTGGTCGAGGAGCATCTGATATGAAGGGGTCAATTGCAGCTATGCTCGCCGCAACAAAAAGATTTTTAAATTTATTCCCAATACCTGCTTTTCAAATTGGTTTCGTCATAACGGGTGATGAAGAAGGCGAAGCAAAAAATGGAACATTAAAGATGGTTGATTGGTTGATTAGTGAAGAGATTAAACCACATTGGTGTCTTGTTGGAGAGCCGACATCTAACTTATCTTTTGGAGACACTATTAAAGTGGGTCGAAGAGGATCCATAACGGCAAACGTTACAATAAAAGGCATACAAGGTCATGTCGCTTATCCTGATCAAGCTATAAATCCTATTCATGAAATTACACCCTTATTAAGTGAATTTATAAACGAGAAATGGGACCATGGAAATCAACATTTTCCGCCTACTTCATTGCAGATAGTAAATATTAATGCTGGAGCAAACGCTGCTAATGTCATTCCGGGTGAAGTAAGCCTTCAATTTAACTTGCGATTTTCGCCCGAATTGTCAGCACGCAAAGTAAAAAGTCTCATAATAAAAAAACTTAACAAACATAATCTAAATTTCTCTATTTTGTGGGACCACAATGCGGATCCTTTTTACTCTGAACCCGGATTACTGGCCTCAAAACTTAGAGACATACTCTCAAAACAAATTAATACTTTACCGAAATATATACAATTTATCATAAGATTTTTTTCTTTTTA
>ENA-OSEY01000306-OSEY01000306.1-marine-metagenome-genome-assembly--contig:-NODE-306-length-36007-cov-5.136794_pt1 | contig 36007 bp, 33 predicted proteins | sample MGYA00248465_ERZ534230 | MGnify/ENA primary metagenome ERZ534230 (study PRJEB26409, sample SAMN06344110) | marine metagenome | isolation source: Sea water from surface | place: Atlantic Ocean:Southern... | reverse complement strand
GCTGGATTAGGTAAAGAAGTTGCTTTAATTACTGATGGTAGATTCTCAGGAGGAACTCATGGGTTTGTGGTTGGTCACATTGTACCAGAGGCATTTGAGGGTGGAACAATTGCAATAGTAGAAAATGGAGATATAATTACTATTGATTCAGAAAAAAATAAGATTTTTGTTGATATTTCTGATAAAGAAATTATGAGGAGAAAAGAAAAATGGAATCAACCAGATTTAAAAATTAAAAAAGGAATTCTTTATAAATATTTAAAATCAGTTTCTAATGCATCTAATGGATGTGTAACTGATGAATAATTATTATGAAAAATAAAAAAATTAGTGGTGCTGAAGCTGTAATCCATTGTTTATTAAATGAGGGAGTAGATCTTGTATGGGGATATCCAGGAGGTGCAATAATGCCAGTATACGATGAATTCTATAAATTTCAAGATAAGTTAAAACATGTACTTGCAAGACATGAGCAGGGTGCTATTCATGCAGCTCAGGGATATGCAAGATCTTCTGGTAGAGTTGGAGTTGCAATTGCAACTTCTGGTCCAGGTGCAACTAATCTTGTTACTGGTATTGCAGATGCTCAAATAGACTCAACACCTGTAGTCTGTATTACTGGTCAAGTACCATCTCATCTTTTAGGCTCCGATGCTTTTCAAGAAACTGACATTATTGGGATCTCAATGCCAGTTACTAAATGGAATTATCAAATAACTAGAGCATCAGAAATACCTGAAATCTTTGCAAAAGCTTTTTATATTGCAAAATCTGGAAGACCAGGCCCTGTATTGATTGATATCACAAAAGATGCACAATTTGAGCTTTGTAAATATGCTTATAAAAAATGTGACGGAATTAGAAGTTATTTCCCATATCCTGTTATAAACAATGACTCAATAGATAGTGCGGTAGCACTCATTAACAAAGCTAAAAAGCCATTTATTGTTTGGGGTCAGGGTGTAATCTTAGGAAAAGCGGAAGAGGAATTTAAAGATTTTGTTGAAAAAAGTGGAATTCCTGCTGCATGGACAATTCTTGGTTTGTCTGCTTTACCAACCTCACATGAGTTAAATGTTGGTATGGTAGGTATGCATGGAAATTATGGCCCAAACATTCTGACAAATAAATGTGATCTTTTAATCGCGATAGGGATGAGATTTGATGATCGTGTTACAGGTGATCCAAGTACATATGCATCTCAGGCTAAAATTATCCATCTTGAAATTGATCCTGCAGAGGTTGATAAGAATATAAAAGTTGATGTACCAGTAATTGGTAACTGTAAGGAATCTCTTAAGATGATTACTGATAAAATTGATAAAAGATCTCACAAAAAATGGATTTCAAAATTTGATGATTTAATGAAAATTGAGTTTGATAAGGTAATTAAATCTGATTTAAGTCCAAACAAAAAGGGATTAACCATGGGAGAGTCAATTATTGCTATAAATGATTATACAAAAGGAGATGCAATAATTGTTACTGACGTTGGACAACATCAAATGGTTGCATGTAGGTATGCTAATTTTATCAGATCAAAGAGTAATATTACATCGGGTGGTCTTGGGACTATGGGATTTGCTCTACCTGCTGCAATGGGGGCTAAGATGGGGGCTATGGATAGAGAAGTTGTTGCAGTAATTGGTGATGGTGGTTATCAAATGACTATCCAGGAGCTTGGAACAATTTTCCAACTTCAAATTCCTGTTAAAATTGTCATTTTAAATAATGATTTTCTAGGAATGGTTAGGCAATGGCAACAACTATTTTTTGACAAAAGGTATGCATCTACAGAAATGATAAATCCTGATTTTGTCGCAATTGCTAAGGGTTACTATATTGATTCTGATAGAGTAGAGAAAAGAAAAGATTTAAAATCTGCTGTCAAAAAGATGATTAATTCAAAAAAACCATATGTTCTTGAAATTTGTGTGGAAAAAGAAGATAATGTATTCCCAATGATTCCCTCTGGAGCCTCTGTATCGGATATTAGACTAAATTAATAATGGAAAAAAGAAAAAATTTTACTGTTTCTGTTTATACTGAAAACAATGTTGGACTTCTTCATAGAATTTCAGCAATTTTTCTTAAAAGACACATAAACATAGAAAGTTTTACAACATCAGAATCTGAAATAAAAAATGTATATCGATTTATTATAGTTGTGAAAATGACAAAATCTGGTATTGAAAGGGTAATCAAGCAAATTGAGAAACAAGTTGAAGTAATAAAAGCTTTTTATCACAGAGATGATGAAACAATATTTCAAGAATCTGCTCTTTACAAAATGAAGTCGTCTTCATTATTTGAGGAGAGACACATACAAAATATAATTAAAGATTCAAATGCAAGAATTGTAACTGTTAACCCAGAATTTTTTGTGATTGAAAAAACTGGATTTAGAGATGACACTGAAAAACTATATAAGGACCTTGCACCTTTTGGTCTTCTTCAATTTACTAGATCTGGAAGAATTGCAGTGAGTAAAGAAAAGATGGGAATCTCAGAAATTTTAAATACTTTTAAAAACCAAAATTAAAAAAATGAAAAATTATTTCAACACCTTATCATTTAGAGAGAAATTAATGCAATTAGGAAAATGTAGATTTATGAGCTCATCAGAGTTTGGTGATGGAGTAAATTTTCTCAAGAATAAAAAAATAGCTATTGTCGGTTGTGGTGCTCAAGGTCTTCATCAAGGTCTTAATATGAGGGATTCTGGTCTTGATATTTCATATGCTTTAAGACAGTCATCAATTGACTCTAAAAGACAGTCATTTGTTAATGCAACTTCTAATAATTTCAATGTTGGTAATTTCGAGGAAATAATACCAAATTCTGATTTGGTTATTAATCTTACTCCAGATAAAAATCATACTCCAGTTGTTGAACTTCTTATGCCATTAATGAAAAAGAATTCTATTTTGTCCTACTCACATGGTTTTAATATAGTTGAGGAGGGTATAAAAATTAGAAAAGATATTACGGTTATAATGGTTGCACCTAAATCTCCAGGTTCTGAGGTTAGGGAAGAGTATCTAAGAGGTTTTGGAGTTCCAACTCTTATTGCTGTTCATCCAGAAAATGACCTTAATGGAATAGGTTTTGATGCAGCTAAAGCATATGCTGTGTCTCTTGGCTCTAATAAAGCAGGGGTACTAGAATCATCTTTTGTTGCTGAGGTAAAATCTGATTTAATGGGTGAACAAACAATATTATGTGGAATGCTTCAAACAGGCTCAATATTGTGTTTTAATAAAATGAAAGAACTAGGAATTGATCCAAACTACTCTGCAAAGCTTATCCAACATGGATGGGAGACTATTACGGAATCACTTAAGCATGGGGGAATAACTAATATGATGGATAGACTGTCAAATCCTGGAAAAGTTAAAGTATTTGAATTATCTGAAGAATTAAAATTAATATTGGCTCCATTGTTCATTAAGCATATGGATAATGTTTTATCTGGTAGTTTTTCTGAGACTATGATGAAAGATTGGAAAAATGATGATAAAGAGCTTTTAAGCTGGAGAGAGCAAACAAGTAAAACTGATTTTGAAATGACAGAGCCTACTTCAGATGAAATTTCAGAACAAGAATACTTTAATAATGGACTCTTAATGATAGCAATCGTTAAAGCTGGTGTAGAGTTAGCCTACGAGACAATGGTTGAAGCAGGAATAAAAGAAGAATCTGCATATTATGAGTCTTTACATGAGCTCCCTTTAATAGCCAACTTAATATCTAGAAAAAAATTATATGAGATGAATAGTATAATTTCAGATACTGCTGAATACGGATGTTATTTGTTTAACAACGAGGCAATACCTCTTCTCTCTAAATTTTTTGATAAAGTAGAAACTGATATAATTGGTTCGGATTCAATTAGTAATAGTACAGACTCTGTTGATAATATAAAATTAATTGAGATTAACGAAACAATCAGATACCACTCAATTGAAATAATTGGTGATGAACTTAGGCAGTATATGACTTCAATGAAAACCGCCATATAAATGCAACCCATAGATTTAAAAGGAGTTAGGCAAGCTTCTGAAAATCTTCAAGGTGTCTCAATTTTAACTCCTTTGGTTATTAATGAGAGACTTTCAAATGATTTAAATTGTAAAATTTACTTAAAACGAGAAGATCTCCAGCAAGTTAGATCTTTTAAAATTCGTGGTGCTTTTAATAAAATTAGATCTATTAACTCTGACTATCTAAAAGATAAAATTTTAGTTTGTGCAAGTGCTGGTAATCATGCTCAGGGTTTTGCTTATTCTTGTAATAAGCTAAAAATTTATGGAAAGGTTTATATGCCTGTTACAACTCCAAAACAAAAGATAGAAAGGGTTAAAATATTTGGAGGTGAATATGTTGATATTATATTAACTGGAGATAATTTTGACGATGCCCAGCATGAGGCTCAAAAGCAAAATACTGATAAAAATTTATTTGTTCATGCATTTGATGATGTAAAGGTTATTGAAGGCCAGGGAACCGTAGGTCTTGAGATTTTAGATCAAGTTGATAAGTATTTTGACTATTTAATTGTCCCAGTTGGAGGAGGAGGCTTAATCTCTGGAATAATTACAGTTTTCAAAGAATTATCTCCTAAAACAAAGATAATTGGTGTAGAGGCTGAAGGTGCTCCTGCAATGACTAAATCAATAAAAGATGGTAAAATAATTGAATTAAAAACAATTGATAACTTCGTTGATGGAGTCTCAATAAAAAAAATAGGTAAGATTCCTTTTGAAATTTGTAAAAATTATCTAGATGAAATGTTATTAGTGCCAGAGGGTAAGATTTGTCAAACAATATTGGATCTTTACAATAAGGATGGAATAGTTGTTGAACCTGCAGGAGCAATTGGAGTATCTGCAATCGAATTAAATAGTAAAAAGTTTGAAAATAAAAATGTTGGTGTATTGATTTGTGGAGGAAATAATGATTTTACAAGGATGGCAGAAATAAGAGAGAGGGCATTATTTTATTCTAACCTTAAACACTATTTTATTGTTAAGTTTCCTCAAAGGGCAGGAGCACTTAAAGAATTTGTGAACAGTGTGCTTGGTAAAAATGATGATATCACTTTTTTTGAGTATATGAAGAAGAATAATAGAGAAAATGGGACTGCAATAATTGGTATTGAGTTAAAATTTTCTAAAGATTTAGATGATTTAATGAAAAAGATGAAAGAAAATGGTTTCTTTGGAGAGTATTTAAACGAAAAACCAGAAACTCTTCGTTTTTTAATTTAGAATATATGTCAACAAAAACTATCACAGTAGATCAACTAAACTGCAGAGAATATCTTGTAGATGGAAAACTAAAAAAATGGGAGGGAGATACCTCTGAAGTTTATTCAACTATAAGTTCTGACCCAAATAAACCCTATGCTCAGACTCTACTGGGTTCAATACCAGATATGGACTCAGAATCTGCCTTAGAAGCTTTAGAGTCAGCTAAAAAGGCATTTAATAGAGGTCAAGGTAAATGGCCTACTATGAAGGTTAGAGATAGACTTAAGTGCATGAAAAGATTTGCTGACAAAATTCAGGAACACAGAGATGATGTAGTAAACCTTTTAATGTGGGAGATAGGAAAAAACAAGAAAGACTCTGAAAAAGAGTTTGATAGAACAGTAGACTATATCTATGATACAATCATTGAATATAAGAACATTGATAGATCTTCTGCTAGATTTGAAAAAGACTCAGGAATTCATGCTCATATTAGAAGGGGCCCCTTAGGTGTAGTCTTATGTCTTGGACCATATAATTATCCACTTAATGAAACTTTCTGTTTATTAATACCTGCGATTCTAATGGGTAATACAACTATTTTTAAACCAGCAAAGCACGGTGTTCTTTTAATTGCCCCCCTATTAAATGCTTTTAAAGAATGTTTCCCTCCGGGGGTAGTTAATATTTTATTTGGAAGGGGAAGAAAGATATGTCCTCCTATAATGAAAACAGGTTTTGTTGATGTACTTGCACTTATTGGTCATAGTTCATCTGCAGTTGCTCTTCAAGATCAACATCCTAATAAAAATAGACTCAGACTTGTTTTAGGACTTGAGGCGAAAAATCCTGGTATTATATTACCAGATGCTGATCTTGACCTAACAATTCAAGAATGTATCTCTGGTTGTCTTTCATATAATGGACAAAGATGTACGGCACTAAAAGTTTTATATGTTCATGAATCAATAGTAGATAAATTTAACATGAAGTTTGCAAAAGCAGTTGACAATTTAAAATTTGGAATGCCATGGGAAGAAGACTCTTTTTTAACACCTTTACCTGAACCATCTAAACCTCAATATATAAGAGATCTAATTGATGATGCAGTATCTAAAGGTGCGTCTATAGTCAATAAAAAAGGTGGTCAAGTCACTGAAAACTATTGTTTCCCTGCTATACTATACCCTGTAACTCAAAATATGAGGGTTTATGAGGAAGAACAATTTGGACCTGTCATACCTGTAATTTCATTTAGAGATATAGATGAGCCTCTTGACGATATGGCAAAATCGGAATATGGTCAACAAGTAAGTCTTTTTGGAAGTAATACAAAGCAACTAGGACCACTTATTGATACTCTTGCAAATCTTGTTTGTAGAGTAAACCTAAATAGCTCTTGTCAAAGAGGACCAGATATATATCCTTTTACAGGAAGAAAAAACTCAGCAGTCAGTACTTTGAGTGTGCATGATGCCTTAAGAGCCTTTTCTATAAGAACCTTTGTAGCTTCAAAAGATAATATTCATAACAACAGGATACTTAAAAAACTTTTAGAATCAAATGATTCTAATTTTATCTCTACTGACTATATACTCTAATTTTTTTCAATAAAATCTACTATATAGTCACCAACTTGATCTGTTGAGTATGAATTTTTGACTGAACTTAGGTCAGGAGTCACATAATTATTTTTAAGAGAATCTTCAACTGCTGTATTGATTATTTTGGATTCTTCTTTTAGATTAAATGTATATTCAAGCATCATCGAGAGTGATAAAATTGAAGCAATAGGATTTGCAATATTTTTTCCTGCTGCTTCTGGATAAGACCCATGAATAGGTTCATACAATGCGTTATTAGAACCAACTGAAGCAGATGGCATAAGCCCCATTGATCCAGATATGACTGAGGCCTCGTCTGTCAGAATATCACCAAATAGATTTGAAGTAATCAAAACATCATATGAATTTGGCCACTGAACTAGTCTCATAGCAACAGCATCTACAAATTCATATGATACCTCTATGTCCGGAAATTCTTTTTCCATACTTTGAACTGTTTCTCTCCATAGTCTTGATGTTTCAAGAACATTTGCTTTATCAACACAACATAATTTATTAGTTCTTTTCTGTGCATATTCAAACCCTATCTTTGCAATTCTAATAATTTCATCTCTACTATATTCACATGTATCAAATGCAAAATTATCATTATCCTTTCTGCCTCTTTCTCCAAAATAAATACCTCCGGTTAATTCTCTAACAAAAAGGATATCAGTTCCAGATATTCTCTCTTCTTTTATTGGTGACATGTCTAATAGAGATTTGAATACCTTTGTAGGTCTCAGGTTTGCATAAAGTCCGAGCTTTTTTCGCATTTTCAGTAAGCCTTGCTCAGGTCTTACTTTAGCTTTTGGGTCATTATCATACTTTGGATCCCCAATTGCTCCAAAAAGAATTGCATCTGAGTTTAGACATACTTGATGAGTTTGATCTGGATAAGGATCTCCATATTTATCAATAGCAACGGCTCCAACTAATCCACTCTCTAATTCAATTTTATGATTAAATTTTCTACCTAAAGCTTTAAGTACTTTTAATGATTGCTGAGTAACCTCAGGTCCAATTCCATCTCCAGATAATACAGCTATTTTTAAAATCATAATTATTAAGTATTTAGCATTTTTTCAGTTGCTTTGATAGCAGACACAGTTTGATCTGTATCAAGCCCTCTTGTTTTAAATTTTTTTGATCCAGTATCCCAAGTAATAGTGGTTTCACAGAATGCGTCTGAATCACTACCTGGAGGAATACGAACAGCATAGTCAATTAACTTAGGAAGTTTCTTTTTTCTCTTAGAATATATTTTTTTCAATGCATTCATAAATGCATCAAATTGGCCATCACCTGAGCAATTTTCTTGATAAAGTTTATCATCAATAATTAATGAAAGAGAGGCAGATGGTCTAAGTGTCTTAGCATGAGTTAAAACATAAGATTCAATAATTATATTTTTCTTTTTTGTTGGATATTCAAGAACATCACTAATAATATAGGGTAGATCTTCAATTGTAACTTTCTCTTTTTTATCTCCTAATTCAATTACTTTAGATGTTACCATGCCTAATTCATCATCACTTAGTTTAATGCCTAATTCATCTAGATTCTTTTTTATATTAGCTTTGCCAGAAGTTTTTCCTAAAGCATATTTTCTTTTTCTTCCAAATCTACTTGGATTTAAGTTATTGAAGTATAAATCTTTTTTGTTATCACCATCAGCATGAACGCCTGCTGTTTGAGTAAATACATTTTCACCAACAATTGGTTTGTTAGATGAAACACTTTGTCCAGAAAATGTTGAAATTAAATTACTTGCTTTAAATAAATTTTTCTCTTCAATATTTATATTATACTCAGGTAAAAAATCTTTAATTGCTGCGACAGCACTTGATAAAGGAGTATTACCAGCTCTCTCTCCCATTCCATTAATTGTAAGGTGGAGACCATCACAACCAGCTCTAATAGCTTCTAAAGAGTTTCCAACACTTAAATCATAGTCATTATGTCCGTGAAAGTCTATATGGAAATTAGGATATCTACTCTTTACTTCCCTTATAAATTCATACGTTTCATAATGTGTTAATATTCCAAGTGTGTCAGGAAGTAAGACTCTTTTTATGTTTTTTGTTTTTAAAAAATCTAAATAATCGATAACGTAATCTTTACTATTCTTCATTCCATTGCTCCAATCTTCAAGATATACATTAGTGGTTATTAAACTCTTTTCTGCAATATCAATAGTTCTTGATATGTCACTAAAATGTTGGTCAGGGGTTTTCTTTAACTGGTGTTTTAGATGATTTAAGGAACCCTTAGTTAAGAGGTTTTGAACTTTACATCCCGAATTTAATAGCCACTCGATAGATTTTCCTTCATCTATAAATGTTAAAACTTCAATACTATTTATCTTATTATTTTTTTCTGCCCAGCTAGATATTTCCTTAACTGAATTAAGTTCTCCCTCAGATACTCTTGCAGAGGCAACTTCTATTCGATCTATTTTCAGATCATCCAACAAAAGCTTGGCTATGGTAAGTTTCTCTTTAGGTGAATATGATACTCCTGAGGTCTGTTCTCCATCCCTCAGAGTAGTATCCATTATTTCAATGTATTTGGACATTAGTATGGTGAATTATCGGCAAATTTAGATATTTCTTGCTTTTTATTTATAAGGTAATCTATATCATCAAAACCATTTGACATGTTACTCTTTTTGTAAGAGCTAATATTAAATTTTTCAGACTTTCCGGTTTCAATAATCTTAAATTCTTGAATTTCTAGGTTTATCTCAAAATTACTTTTTGGATCTGTATCAATTTGGGAAAAAATATCTATTAAAAATTCCTCAGAAACTTGAACAGGGAGAACACCAATATTCAAACAGTTATTTTTAAATATATCAGCAAAAAAACTTGATACCACAGCTCTGAACCCGTAATCATATATTGCCCAAACTGCATGCTCTCTTGAAGATCCACATCCAAAATTTTTGCCTGCAACAAGTATCTTTCCATTGTAGATTTTATTGTTTAAAGGAAATGAATCAATAGTAGTGTCATCGGGATTATATCTCCAATCCTTAAAAAGATTTTCACCAAACCCTTTTCTTTCAGTTGCTTTCAAAAATCTTGCTGGGATTATTTGATCTGTATCTACATTATCGATATTAAGTGGAACAGCTGAGGTGTTTAGAATGTTAAATTTATCGTAAGCCATTTTAAATAATTTCTCTTGGATCAGTAATTTTTCCAGTAATAGCAGTAGCAGCAGCGACCAAGGGGCTCGCAAGTAAAGTTCTAGCACCAGGTCCTTGTCTTCCTTCAAAATTTCTATTTGTGGTACTTACTGCATATTTTCCCTTGGGTATTTTGTCATCATTCATTGCCAGACATGCAGAACAACCAGGTTCTCTTAATTGAAAACCGGAATCTGTCAAGATATCTAAGATTCCTTCATCTTTAATGCTCTTTAATACTTTATGTGATCCAGGTACAAGCCAAGCATCAACATCATCAGATTTTCTTCTACCTTTTATTAAGCTGGCAAATGTTCTAAAATCTTCAATTCTCCCGTTTGTGCAGCTTCCAAGGAAGACATAGTCAATTTTTTTACCAATCATCATTTCACCTTCCTTAAACTCCATATAATCGAGTGCCTTTTGATATGATGATTCCGAGTCTGAACCGGAACCTGGAATTGATTTAGAAATTGGAATAGCCATACCTGGATTAGTCCCATAAGTAATCATAGGTTCAATATCACTTGCATTAAAGTTAAATTCTTTATCAAAAATTGCATCATTATCAGTCTTTAAAGATTTCCAATATGATAGGGCTTTTTCCCAATCATTTCCTTTAGGGGCATATTCTCTACCTTTTATGTATTCAAATGTTTTCTCATCTGGGGCAATCATTCCACCTCTTGCACCCATTTCAATACTAAGATTACAAACTGTCATTCTGCCCTCCATACTCATATTTTTAAAAACTTCTCCTGAATATTCGACAAAATATCCAGTTGCACCAGAGGAAGAAAGTCTTGATATAATATATATAGCAACATCCTTGGGTGTAACATGAGAATTTAGAGATCCATCAATGTTTATTCTCATTTTTAAAGGCTTTTGTTGCATTATAGACTGACATGCAAGAACCATTTCAACTTCAGAGGTTCCTATACCAAATGCAATAGCTCCAAATGCACCATGAGTAGATGTATGAGAATCTCCACATACAATTGTTAGGCCTGGCTGAGTAATGCCATTTTCTGGACCAATAACATGAACAATACCGTTCTTATTGTGGCCAAGCCCCCAAAAATCTATACCATGATCCTTACAGTTTTTTTCAAGAGTTTTAACTTGCATAGCTGATAGCTTATCCTTAATTGGTAGATGCTGATTTAAAGTTGGTGTATTATGATCAGCAGTTGCAAAAGTTTTATTAGGAAACATTACTTTAAGGCCTCTGTTTTTTAGTCCAACAAATGCAACTGGACTTGTAACCTCATGAATAAAGTGTCTATCAATAAAAAGTACATCTGGACCATCTTTTATTTTTTCAATTACATGTGAGTCCCAAACTTTGTCAAAGAGTGTTTTAGCCATACTTAATTTTTTTATTTTTAAGAATTATTGGGAAATCAACATCTGTTACTTCTTTCTTTTTATCTGCCAATGTTAAGAATTCATCATATACTTCATCTAGTTCATTTTTTGTAAGATTAACTCCAAATTCTTTCATTCTAAACGCTAATGCAGCTCTTCCACTCCTGGCGGTTAATACTATTGAAGATTTATCTACACCAACATCAAGTGGATCAATAATTTCATATGTTTCTCTTTTCTTGATAACACCATCTTGATGAATTCCAGAGCTATGAGCAAATGCATTTGATCCTACAATTGCCTTATTTGGTTGAACAGGCATTCCCATTAATTCTGATACTTTTTGACTTGTTTCATTAAGAAGCTTTGAATTAATGTTAGTATCTAGATTTAAATCAGAATGTTGTCTTAAAATCATTACGACTTCCTCTAAGGAAGTATTTCCTGCTCTCTCTCCAATACCATTGATTGTACATTCAATCTGCCTTGCACCATTGAGAACACCATGTATAGAGTTTGCAGTAGCTAGACCAAGGTCATTATGACAATGACATGAAACTGTAACATTTTCAATACCGTTAACATTATTAATTAAAAACTTAATTTTATCCCCATATTCATTTGGAAGGCAGTAGCCAGTTGTATCTGGTATATTTAATACAGTAGCACCAGATTTAATTACTTCCTCGCATACTTTTGCAAGAAATTCATTTTCTGTTCTACCTGCATCTTCAGCATAAAATTCAACATCATCTACATATTTCCTTGCATGAGCTACCGATTTTTTTGCTGTATCTATGATAGAGTCCTTATTTGAATTAAACTTATATTTAATATGAACTTCAGATGTGCCTATTCCAGTATGAATCCTTGGATTCTTTGCACTTTTTAATGATTCTGCAGCAATATCAATATCCTTTTCATTTGCTCTACTCAGGGCACAAACAGATGCATTTTTTATAATTTTTGATATTTCAACTACAGATTTAAAATCACCAGGGCTTGAAATTGGAAATCCAGCTTCAATTATATCAACACCTAGTAAATCAAGTTTTTCAGCTAGTATAAGTTTACTTTCAGTGTCAAGCTTACATCCTGGAACTTGTTCGCCATCTCTAAGTGTTGTATCAAAAATTTTAACTTGATTTTTCATTACTCACTAAATTATTACTTAAAATGATGATACTTAAAAAAAAGTATATTAATTTTACAATGCCAGAAAACAATATTAACTATATAAATTATTGATAATCAACATTTAAAATAAAATATTTATACAATGACTAATGATTTAAAAGATAACCTTTTTGTACTTATAAAATCCTTAACAAAGTCTGAGAAAAGACAATTTAAGCTTTATGTAGGTAGAATGGATTCTAATGAAGACTCGAAATTCCTTAATTTATTTAACCTACTTGATAAAATAAAATCATACGATGAAAAGATCATACTTGAAAGTAAAATTGTATCAAAGCAACAACTTTCAAATCTCAAAGCACATTTATATAAGCAAATTTTAATAAGTCTTAGGTTAAATCCTCAACATAAAAATGTTAAACTTCATATTAGAGGTCAAATTGATTTTGCAACAATTCTATATCAAAAGGGCCTATACAAGCAAAGTCTTAAAATTTTAGATAAAGTAAAATCTTATGCATTAAAATATGATGAAAATACCTCTGCCTATGAGATTGTTGAATTCGAAAAATTAATTGAATCTTTATATGTAACAAGAAGTCTTAGTAACAGGACTGATGAATTAGTTTCTCAAACAAATCATTTAAAACAGTTAAATGATATTTCAAGTTCTTTATCTAATATATCTCTTCAGTTATATGAAAAGCTGATTAAGGCGGGATATGCAAAGAGTGATTCCGAATCTAAAGAAATTAAGTCTGTTTTTAAAAGAAAAATTAAGGACTTTAACCCGAAAAAATTAGGATTTAGAGAAAAACTAATATACTATCAGTCTTGGGTATGGTACTCTCTTTTAGTTCAAGACTTCCTTTCAACTTACAAATACGCATCAAAATGGATAAACACATTTAACAATAATCCAGAGATGATAAAAATACACCCTGTATATTATTTAAAGGGTTATAACTTTCTGTTAGAGGCACTTTCATTAATAAAGCACCCTTCTAAGTTTAAAAATTGTCTAAATGACATGATAGAAGTTGTTGAGAATAGTGAATTTCCTGTAAATCAAAATTTAAATGCATTAATATTTTTATATAAATACAACAATCTTTTTAATCTTCATGTACTTGAGGGGACTTTTAAAGAGTCAATCAAAGTTGTTCCTGAGGTATTAGATGGTATTGAAAAAAATAAAAATTTTATTGATCATCATCATGTTATGCTTTTATATTATAAGATTGCATGTATGTATTTTACTGTTGATGAATTCGATAAATGTATAGAGTACACTAATTTAATTATGAGTAATAAAAATATTAAGATGAGAGAAGACCTTCAATGTTTTACAAGGATTCTAAACTTAATTGCACACTGGGAAGCAGGGCTAGATTTTCATTTGGATAAAATTATCAGGGAAACCTATAGTTACCTAGATAAACTTAATGACTTACATGAGGTTCAAAAGACAATTTTAAAATATTTAAATGGATTGGAGAATATTTACCCTGGGGAAATCAAAAACTTTCTGAGAAATCTTTATAATGAGTTAAAAAAATATGAAGATGATCCATATGAAAAAAGAGCTTTCCTGTATCTAGATATAATTTCATGGCTTGAAAGTAAAATAAAAAGGAAACCTTTACAATTTATTATTAAAGAGAAGGCTATATTGATTAATAGGAGAGAGAAGCAGACCATAAGCCTGTCAAAGGAGTCTTTGCCTCTATAACTATTTTTTTTTCAGATACAGGATGAGTAAATTCAACTTCTTTTGAGTGTAAATAAATTCCACCATCTTTATTTGATCTTTTAGACCCATATTTTAAATCTCCTAAAACTGGATATCCAATTTTTGAAAAACTGCATCTAATTTGATGGTGTCGTCCAGTTATTAATTCAACTTCAACTAGACTATAATTATCCAAGTTTTTAAGTTTTTTAAATAATAGACTGCCATATTTAGAGTTTTTTACCTCCTCATCCCACAAGTAAGATTTGTTTTGTTTTTTATTTTTTTTAAACCAGCCTTTAATTTCTCCATAGTTAGAACGAAATTTATTTGAAATAATTAACCAGTATATCTTTTTTATTTCTTTATTTCTTAATTTTTTGTTCATTCGTGATAAAGCCTTACTTGTCTTTGCAAAGATTACTATGCCCGAGGTGGGTCTGTCAATTCTATTAACTAAACCTAGAAAAACATTACCTTTTTTATTATACTTCTTTTTCAAATAATCTTTAACTATTTCAATTAAAGATAAATCTCCCGTCATGTCTCCTTGAACAAGAACACCTGTCTTTTTATTGATAATTATCAGATGATTGTCTTCGTAAAGTATTTCAGATTCTATTAAATTCAAGTTAGTATTGCTCTTCTTTGTTAGGGAAATCTCCACTTTTAATATCAGTAGAATATTTTTTAACAGCTTTACTAATTAAAGTATCTAGATCAAGATATCTTCTTAAGAATCTGGGACTAAAATCCTTATTCATTCCAAGCATATCCTGTAAAACAAGAACCTGACCATCTACATGATTTCCAGCACCTATTCCTATAATTGGAACGTTTAATTTTGAGAAAACTTTTTTAGAAAGCAGATTTGGTATTTTCTCAAGTAAAACAGAGAAGCAACCAATTTCCTCAAGCATTACAGCATCATTTAACAGAGTAGATGCCTCATCTTTGTCCTTTGCTCTTACTTCATATGTCCCAAACTTATATATTGACTGTGGGGTTAAACCTAAATGACCCATTACTGGAATTCCAGCTTGAATAATTCTCTCAATTGATTCCTTCGCCTGATAACCCCCCTCTAATTTAACTGCATGAGCACCTGATTCCTTCATAATTTTAATAGCAGATTTCAATGCCTCTTTAGAATCTGCTTGATATGTCCCAAAAGGTAGGTCAACTATAACAAGAGCTCGTTTTACAGCTCTAACCACAGAGCTTGCGTGATAAATCATCTGATCTAAAGTAATTGGTAGTGTTGTTTCATGGCCAGCCATTACATTTGAAGCAGAATCTCCAACTAAAATTATGTCTATACCAGCCTCATCAATTATTTTAGCAAAACTGAAATCATAAGCCGTTAGCATAGAGATTTTTTCAGATTTATTTTTCATCTGATTAAGAACTTTAATTGTTACTCTAGATTGATTTTGATTAGTCATTATAACATTTTCCACAAAAATAGTATAAATATATTTACCTGTATTATGACATAATGTCATACTATTTAAATTGGCATAATCGTTGACTGTATTATTTAAAATTAAATATTATGAGTAAAATAATTGGAATTGACTTAGGTACTACAAATTCATGTGTTTCTGTAATGGAAGGTAATGAACCTGTTGTAATACCTAACGCTGAAGGAAAAAGAACTACACCATCTGTAATTGCTTTTGTTGAAGATGGTGAAATTAAAGTTGGAGACCCTGCTAAAAGACAGGCTGTTACCAACCCTGAAAAAACTATTGCATCAGTAAAAAGGTTTATGGGTAATAAATTTAGTGAATCTTCAAAAGATGTTAAAACTGTTGCATACAAAGTTGTGAAAGGGGACAATGATACTCCAAGAGTTGATATAGATGGAAGACTATATTCACCACAAGAATTATCTGCAATGGTACTTCAAAAAATGAAAAAAACTGCAGAAGACTATCTAGGTACAACCGTAAGTGAAGCAGTTGTAACAGTTCCAGCCTATTTTAACGACTCACAAAGACAAGCTACAAAAGAAGCAGGTGAAATTGCAGGACTTAAAGTTCAAAGAATTATAAATGAGCCAACTGCTGCCGCATTAGCATATGGAATGGATAAAGGAGGTTCAGATAAAAAAATTGCTGTATATGATCTAGGAGGAGGAACATTTGATATATCAATTTTAGAACTTGGTGATGGAGTATTTGAGGTACTTTCAACAAATGGAGATACACACTTGGGTGGTGATGATTTTGATCAGGTTATTATTGATTTTCTAGCTGAAGAATTCAAAAAAAATGAGCAAATTGATTTAAGAGAAGATTCTATGGCTCTTCAGAGGTTGAAAGAAGCTGCAGAAAAGGCAAAAATAGAACTTTCTTCTTCAACACAAACGGAAATAAATTTACCTTATGTAACTGCTACTTCATCGGGTCCTAAGCACTTAGTAACTACATTAACTAGAGCGAAGTTTGAGCAACTTTCAGATGAATTAGTTAAAAGGTCAATGGAGCCTGTAAAGAAGGCCCTGAAAGATGCTAGTCTTACCAAGAAAGATATAGATGAAGTTATTCTAGTTGGAGGTTCAACAAGAATTCCAATAATTCAAAAAGAGGTAGAATCGTTATTTGGCAAAAAGCCTTCTAAGGGAGTTAATCCTGATGAAGTTGTTGCTGTAGGTGCAGCTATCCAGGGAGGTGTTCTTTCTGGTGATGTAGAGGATGTTCTTCTACTTGATGTTACGCCATTATCACTAGGTATAGAAACTATGGGGAATGTTATGACTAAGCTAATTGAGTCAAACACGACTATACCGACAAAGAAATCACAAGTATTTTCAACCGCTGCTGATAATCAACCATCAGTAGAAATACATGTATTACAGGGTGAAAGACCAATGGCTAAAGACAATAAAACAATTGGTAGGTTTCACTTGGACGGAATTCCACCATCTCCCAGAGGTGTCCCACAAATTGAAGTAACTTTTGATATTGATGCTAATGGAATAATTAATGTAAGCGCACTAGATAAAGCGACTAATAAATCTCAGGATATTAGAATTGAAGCTTCTTCAGGACTTACAGAGGAAGAAATTGAAAAAATGAAAAAAGATGCTGAGGCAAATGCGGAGGCAGATCAAAAAGCAAAAGATGAGGTTGATAAGCTAAATAGTGCTGATCAAATGATTTTTCAGACTGAGAAGCAACTTAAGGATTTTGGTGATAAATTATCAGATGACAAAAAGAAGCCAATTGAATCTGCCCTTGAGGATCTAAAAAAGGCATATGAGTCAAAAGACCTTGAAAAAATTGATGAGAAACTAAACTCTATTAACGAAGCATGGAAAAATGCCTCAGAGGAGATGTATAAGGCTCAAGCTGAGAATGGGGGTGGACAGCCTGGCTCAGATCCAAATTCTGATAATCAAAATAATGCTTCTGATTCAAAGGGTGACGATGTTCAGGATGTTGACTTTGAAGAGGTAAAAGAAGAATAGATTTTGATTGATAAAAAATTAAAGAAATTTATTCTTAAGGAGGCAAATGATAGATGTAGCGGTACACTTGTTTCTACACTAGGTATAAAGTTTACAGATGTTGGTGAAACCTATCTGGTCGCAGAAATGAAGGTTACCCCTAAACTCCATCAACCAGCTGGTGTACTTCACGGTGGTGCGACTGCTGCTTTAGCAGAAACTGTTGGTAGCTCTGCTGCTGCTATTTTTTCAAAAAAAGATAATCAAATGTTAAGGGGAGTTGAATTATCAATTAATCATGTAAGAGGCATCAGCGAGGGAATTGTAATTGCAAAAGCTGAGCCAATCCATATGGGTAGGACAATGCAACTTTGGAAAATATCCATTAAAAATAAAGAAGGAAAGGATATTTCATTTGCAAAACTAACTACGTTAACAATTAATAAGTAAAACTTAAAAAAAAACTTTCATATTAACTTGTCAAAATGTAAATTTGGCACTTTAAAAATAGCTATATGAAAAGTGTAATAATATGTGATATGGAGGGTTTAATCTTAAACATGAACGATGGTGCTGTAAAAATGTTTGGTTATCCTTCCGATGAGTTAGTTGGTATCAAAAGAGTATCAATTTTCTCTCCTGGAGAAATAGTCCTTCAAAATGTTCTTGGTTGGTTAAAGGATGCAAACCAAACAGGTGAGCATGTAACTAAAACTAATTTTATTAGAAAAGATGGTTCAACATTTGCAGCAAAGATTAAAATAACTCCAAACTTTGGTAATGGAAAGAATAATCCTCAAACAGGATATTGCGGTATTACTGAGGTAATTGATGAAGAAGTTAATATACCAATTAGTTTTGTTACCAAAATAATAAAAGGTGTTGCTATTACAAGAGTTGGTTTTGCTTCAGCCTCATTATTTCCTGTATTTGCTATTGGTTGTTATTATGCGGGAATTGGAGACAATTTATTCAGCCCTTTATCACTTGCTCTAACCACTTTTGGTATTTTATTTTTTCATTTATTTTCAAACTTATATAATGATTATTTTGATGTTACGCATGGAACAGATGAAGCTAATACAGAATATTTTAATGCTGGAATGGATTCAACAATTCTCCAAGGTGCACAATTATCTGGAGGTAGTAGGGCAGTAGAACTTGGTTTAATAACACTAAAGGGTACAAGAAGTCTTGCTAATATCATGTTCATACTAGGTTTATTTACTGCTGCTGGTATATTATATACAAGTTATTTAAATACTGGTTCAACATCTAATGCATATTATGCAGCAATAATTGCATTAATCGGAGTGCTTGTTGGATATTTTTATACAGCAAAACCAGTCAGACTTTCTTCTAGATATGGGTTGGGAGAACTCTCAATCTTTCTTTCATTCGGACCATTATTAACTTTAGGTACTGGATTTGCTATTGCAAATGAAACAATTCAAATATTTTCAACTGAATTTTATAATCTTATCCTACTTGGTGTTCCAATTGGACTATTAACAACCAATATTCTTTTTATTAATCAATATCCAGATTATTCATCAGATAAAAAAGTTGGTAAGAATCATTTAGTTGTTTTGTTGGGTAAGAAACTCTCAAGGTGGATATATGCTATTAACCTTGCTGTTACTGTAGGTTCCCTTTATTATATATCAGAAAATGTTGTAAATAATACCCAAGCATCATTATTTCTGTACATACTAATACCTGTATCTATGATTTACTCCTATTTTCTTATTACTGGATTATTCAAATACTACAATGAAAGATCACTAATCAAGTATAATATTCATACCATATATTTTCATATGCTATTTTCATTTATATATATGATTATTTTAGCTAATTTTCAATAGTGTTTTTGTGGGATAAGTCATATAACTTAAAAAACTTTTGGTACTATATTTTAGGATCATTTATAATTATTCTATTTAGCACGTTTGGTCAAATTCCATTAATGTTTTATTTGCCATCTGAGATACCTAGTCCAGATTCAAACCCAATGGATATTTTAAAGGGAATACCATCTAACCTTAGACTTTTCTTATTACTTATTAGTTTTGCAATTACCGTCCCTGGTATATGGTTAACTGTAACAAAACTTCATGATCTTCCTTTTATTTCAGTTATAACTGGCAGAAAAAAAATTGATTTTGAAAGAATTTTATATTCTTTTATGATATGGGGCACTGCTATTTCCTCCCTCGTGTTCTTAGATTATTCTTTAAACCCAGATGATTATCAAGTTAACTTTAAGATAAAGGAATTTATTATTTTATTTATAATTGCTATTTCACTTATCCCTATTCAAATTAGTGTTGAAGAGATTGTATTTAGAGGATATTTGATGCAAGGATTTGGTAATTGGTTTAACAGTAGATTTATGGCTCTATTCCTTTCATCTACTGTATTTGGATTACTGCATTTTTCAAATCCTGAAATTGATGCCTTAGGAAATAAATTTATAGTTCAGTATATCACTGCAGGATTTATACTAGGTATAATTGCCTTAATGGATGATGGTCTTGAGTTATCTCTTGGTCTTCATGCTGCTCAAAATCTAATAGGTGTTCTTATTTTGACTGCTGATTGGACTGTTCTTCAAACAGAGTCTATTTTAAAATATACAGCTGATCCTGAAATAAGGACAGTTGATTTGTTAATTTCCCTATCACTTTATTTAATTGTTCTAATTGTTTTTGCAAGAAAATACTCTTGGACTAATTGGAAAGAAAAACTATTTTCTAAAATTAGATAATTTTAATTCCATCTTTATATCACTCCTTTTGTATGGTGCATCTGGGTTATCAATTTCATTAAATCCAAACTTTTTGTATAAGTGAATTGAATTTTTTAGAACAGTATTCGAATAAAGTATAATTGATTTAAAGTTCTTATCAATTGAATAATCAATTATATATTGTATTAATTGATGACCTATTCCATTTCCTCTTAGATCTTTTTTCACAGCCATTTTATTCAATTCATATATTCCATTTTCTTTTAAAATTAATGCCATGGTTCCTACAACTTGAGAATTATTTAGTGCAAAAAATATATAACCACCTTTATCGATGATCTCTGATTTACAATTTCTAAGAACCTGTTCATCATATTCTTCAACATAAAAAAACTCATTAAGCCAATCGTAATTTAGTTCATAAAAATACTTGGAATATTTATTAGAGTAAGAAACTATTTCAACCTTCATTATTTGTCATCCTTTCAGGAATTACATATTTGTCAAATTCCTTTTCTGATAAATAATTTAGTTTTATGCATGCTTGTTTTAAGCTAATATCCTCGTCATATGCTTTATTTGCAATTTCCGCAGCTTTGTAATAACCAATTTTAGAATTTAAAGCTGTAACAAGCATTAAAGAATCAGTTAAGAATTTTTTTATTTTCTTTTTATCAGCTTCCAGACCATCAATACATTTTTTTGAGAAGCTTAAACATGCGTCCCCTAGTAATTTTGAAGATTCGATAATATTATATGCAAAAAGTGGTTTAAATACATTTAACTCAAGGTGACCATTAGCTCCAGCAAAACTTACAGCCATATCATTACCAATTATTTGAGCACAAACCATTGAAATTGCTTCACATTGTGTAGGATTAACTTTTCCAGGCATTATAGAACTTCCTGGTTCATTAGCAGGTATTATTAATTCACCTAGTCCTGACCTAGGACCTGAGCCCATTAATCTTATATCATTTGATATTTTATATATTGCTGTTGCAGCTGTTTTAATAGCAGCATGCATCTCTACTACAGAATCATGAGATGCAATCCCTTCAAATTTATTAGGAGATTCTTTGAATTTTATACCAGAATTCTTTGAAATATAATTAATAATCTTTTTTGAATATCCTTTGGGAGAGTTTAATCCAGTTCCAACAGCTGTTCCACCAATAGGTAACTCTGATAAGTGATCGATAGCATTTTCAATAGATTTAATACTATTATTAACTTGAGTTACATAACCCGAGAATTCCTGTCCCAAAGTGATAGGGGTAGCATCCATTAGATGAGTTCTACCGATCTTAACAATCTTATCAAATTCCTTTGATTTTTTTCTTAAACTGTCACTTAAGATTTTAAGATTAACTAAAGTATTATTTTTAATTATTTTCATAGCAGCAATATTAATTGCAGTAGGGAATGTATCATTAGAAGATTGTGAAAGATTAACGTGGTCATTTGGAGATAATGTTTTTTCAGACTTACCGAGTTCTTTACCCTCTATAATATGGGCTCTATTTGAAATTACCTCATTAACATTCATATTAGTTTGTGTCCCAGATCCTGTCTGCCAAATAACTAATGGGAATTGATCATTATGTTTGTTAGAAATGATTTCATCACATACAGTTTGAATGAGTTTCGATTTTTCTTTTGATAAAACTCCAAGTTCCTCATTTGTAGCAGCAGCAGATTTTTTTATTATAGCATATGCGTGAATTATCTCGATAGGCATAGATGCAGAATTACCAATTTTAAAATTTCCTCTAGATCTTTCTGTTTGAGCTCCCCAGAGCGAGTTTTTAGGAACTTTGACGTCTCCTAGTGTGTCTTTTTCTATTCTGTAGTCCATGATACTTTGTAATTTACTTAAAAAAAATTACTTTTGTTTAGCATTTACAAATATATGGAGTTTCAACAATACCTCGGTTTTTTAGCTTTTTTAGCAATATTCACAATGGGCTTTTGGCTCATGATTTTTTTAGCAATTGTAGCACCATATTGGGCTTCTTCATACGTATTTCAAAAGATAAAAGATTTTATAAATAATAAGCTAAAATCTTAGTTATTAAATATAGGCTCGCTGCTTCCTCCCTGATCAAAATCACTTTGACCTCTTCTCATATTCCTTTTTCTTTTTCTTTGTTGATATTTATTATCATTAAATATGTAGTTGAAAGTTAGAATATATGTTGGTTCTCTCCACATACCTTCACCTTCAGTTCTAAATGTATCTCTAAAGTTCTCATATTTCCATATGCTTGTGTTAAATAAATCACTAGCCTTAAGGGAAATTGTTCCTTTTCTTTTAAGAATAGATTTTTGTATTGCACCAGTAACAAAACCAAACGCTTTTCTCTTAGAAAAAGCATTTTCACTTGGACCTCTTATAAATCCAAAAAATTGAATACTGTAATTTTTTGGCAATCTAATGAAGCCATTAAATCTAGTACTCCAATTTATATCATCAGAATCGAAGTTTTGATCTTCATAGCTTCCTCTTGTTGAAGAACTATTGATTGTAAAGCTTGTATTAAGTCTTACGCTTCTAGATGGGGTATATGTAAGACTAAACTCTGATCCTATACTTTTATTACTTGAGAGATTAATAGGATATGATTCAAGAACAGGAACTTGAAGTATTGCATTATCTGATTCTGCATCTCTAATAAGATCAACAATTTCTCCGGTCTCTTCAGTAATCCTTTCAATATTCCCATTAGATTGTTTGAAGAAAATAGATGTATTAAGTGTAAATTTTTTAAATCTTTTTAAATAATCAATTTCAAATGCCGACGTAAATGTTGGGTCAAGAAAAGGATTTCCTCTTCTAAAACTTGTAACAGAATTTCTTCTTGCAAAAGGATTTACATCCCACCCTCTAGGTCTCCTAACCCTCTTGCTATAACCAAAAGTTAGAGATTGCATATTAGAAAACTGATATGCTAAATTAACAGTTGGAAAAATATCAGAGTATTTTTTAATTTCAAATTGGTTAGTGGTTTTTTGATTAATTTCTTGTCTTGAATTCTCATACCTTAAGCCTAATAAAAAGGAAAATTTATCAATTTTTTTTCCAAATTGACTATATATTGAATTTACTCTCTCTTTATAGTTAAATACATTAGATAGTTCTTTGTCAGATGTATATACAGCATTTTTTAAAAAAGAGACATCATAATCTGTTTCTCTTTCAAGAAAATTACCCCTATATCCTATTTCAAATTCTGTATTATTATCAATAGGTTGAATATAATCTACTTGAGCTAGAAATCTCTTTTGATAATCAAGTGTAGATACCTTTTCAAATTCAGGACTAGATACAATAGGGAAGGTTGAGAAATCTTCTATATCTTCAAATCTATCATCCTCACTTTCTTCATATGAAATTCTAGCACTAAGAGTCTGTCCATCGGTATCATAGTCTTTGTAAAAATCTAGTGCATATTCAAATGACTCGTCAATTTCAACTTCATCTCTCAATCTTTTATTTATTGATGAAATTGATTGACCAGTTATATCTCTTACTATATTGGTCGATGGGCTATCTTCATCACTTTTTTTTAAAAAACCACTTAAAGTCAATGAAGTCTTATCATCAAAATAATATTCTGCACCAAGATTAAAAAAAACATTATTTCTATAATCATTCCAATCATTTGTCTCTTCAATATTTAAATCTTGTTTGAAATATTCTGTACTTGAGAAGAAACTTCCTGAATTTTCTGTATCACTAACATTTATAGTTGTAAAAAAGTTAACCTTTTCATTCCTCACATTTAATGTTCCATTTAAGCCAAGGTTCTTTGGTATTCCTGAATTAAGATTTATATTACCATTAAAACCTAGAAGATTTTGTTTCTTTAAAATAATATTAAGGATACCTGCAGTTCCTTCAGCAGAGTATCTTGCAGATGGAGATGTTACAACTTCAACTTTCTCAATTGATTCAGAAGGAAGAGACCTAAGACCTTGAGGTCCTGATAAACCTGTTAAAGCAGAGGGTTTCCCATTTATAAGTATTCTTACATTACTGTTTCCTCTTAAAGAAACATTTCCATCAAAATCTACATCAATTGAAGGGATATTTGCTAAAACATCAGATACACTCCCGCCTTTTACAGTTATATCTTGACCAACGTTATATATTTTTTTATCAAGTCTAATTTCAACTTGAGTACTTTCAGCTCTGACTTCTACTTCATCTAGTATTGATACATCAAGATTTAGAGGAATAGTTTTCAAATCAGTATTACCTCTTATTAATAGATTTTCATCTCTATAAGAGACAAAAGATATGTAGTCAATACTTAAATCATAAATGCCTGGATTTAGCTTTATTGAAAAATTACCATTATTATCAGATATTCCACCAAAAACTTTTTCTTGATTTCTTTTGTCTTTTAAGGTAATAGTAGCATATTCTAATCTTTCACTTGTTTCTGAATCAATCACTGTTCCAGTAAGAACAAATTGGATATTTTGAAACTGTTGATAGTTATTTGTGTCTTTTTGTTGTGAAAATGTTGAGACAGAGAATGACAGTAAGAATAGAAAAATAAATTTTTTCATGTGGTTTTTGTTTGGTTTGGCAAATATATCTTAATAACCATAGAACTTCACCTAAGGTTTTGTTAAAAAAGTTCAATCATTTTTTTTGAAGCAGGATTCTTTAACATTTTAAGTAAAGCACCTTCTTTCAATCTATACTTTTATTCTTTAACCTTGAAAAAAAATAAAAAGTTGAAGTAAGAGTTGGGAAATTTATTTAACTGATTTGATTATAGCTTCAAAAGCACCTGGATTATTCATTGCTAAATCTGCTAAAACTTTTCTATTTATAGAAATGTTATTCGATTTAAGTTTAAACATCAACTCATTGTATGATAATCCATGTTGGTGAGCTGCAGCATTTATCCTCATTATCCAAAGAGATCTGAAATTTCTCTTTTTTGTTTTTCTATCTCTGTACGCATATAATAATGCTTTTTCTACCGCATTTTTTGCAACAGTCCAGACATTCTTTCTTCTGCCGAAATATCCTTTTGCTTGTTTTAGTATTTTTTTTCTTCTAGCTCTTGAAGCTACTGAGTTAACTGATCTTGGCATAACTATTTATTTTAATCTTAACTGTCTTTTAATGTTATTCTCATCACTTTCATGTACTAAGCCAAAATGAGTAAGCCTGAGCTTTCTTTTTTTTGACTTCTTGGTCAAAATATGATTTTTAAAAGCGTGTTTTCTTTTGATTTTACCGGAACCAGTAACTTTAAACCTCTTCTTTGCACTGGACTTAGTTTTCATTTTTGGCATAATTCCTTTTTTTAGTTCTTTTTTGGTGTTATATACATAATCATTCTTTTTCCTTCAAGCTCTGGCATTTGTTCAACTTTACCTATTTCTTCAAGATCCTGAGCTAATCTGAGAAGCAAAATTTGTCCTTGCTCCTTAAAAATTATTGACCTTCCCTTAAAAAAAACAAATGCTTTCAACTTAGCACCCTCCTTTAAAAACTTCTCTGCATGTTTCTTTTTAAACTGATAATCATGTTCATCTGTTTGAGGGCCAAACCTTATTTCTTTTACTACAATTTTTGTAGCTTTTGATTTAAGTGCTTTATCCCTCTTTTTTTGCTCATATAAAAACTTCTTGTATTCAAGAATCTTACATACAGGGGGGGAGGCTTTTGGAGAAATTTCAACTAAGTCTAACTCAAGATTTCTTGCTATTCTAAGTGCTTCATTAGTTGAGTAGATTCCAACTTCAACATTATCACCCACAAGTCTAACTTCATGAGCTGTTATTTTCGAGTTGATTTTGTGAGGATCTTCTTTTATTTCTCTTCTAAATCTCCTATTCGATCTTTTTCTTCTTATAGCTATAACAATTATTTTAAATTAATATTAAATTTTGGGATACAATCTGAAATCTCTTTCTTGATTATATCTATAAATTTTTCAATCTTCATTTCACCTAGATCATCTCCATGATGTCTTCTAATAGATATTGTATCATTTTTAACTTCATTATCACCTACAACGATCATAAAAGGTATCTTCTTTATCTCAGACTCTCTAATTTTCTTTCCAACTGTCTCATTTCTATCATCTAAGTGCGCGCGAATTTCGTGATTTTCTAAGATATTTAAAACTTTTTGACCATAATTTTTAAAGTTCTCGCTTACGATTAATATCTCTACCTGAGTGCTTGTAAGCCATAATGGAAATACCCCACCAGTATGTTCAATTAAAATTGCTACAAATCTTTCCATACTCCCAAAAGGAGCTCTATGTATCATAACCGGTCTTAGATCTTCATTATTACTTCCTTTATATGTCAAATCAAATCTTTCAGGCAGATTATAATCAACCTGAATAGTACCTAATTGCCATTTCCTTCCAAGAGCATCTTTAACCATAAAATCAAGTTTTGGTCCATAAAATGCTGCTTCACCATATTCTACTTTATAATCAAGTCCTTTTTCTTTTGCACATTCAAGTATAGCTTTCTCTGATATTTCCCAATTTTTATCTGAACCAATGTATTTATCTGGATTGTCGGGATCTCTTAATGATACTTGAGCTGAAAAGTCATTAAACCCTAAAGAGTTAAAAACATAAAGAACTAAATCAATTGTATTCTTGAATTCTGATTCAACCTGATCTGGTGTACAAAATATATGAGCATCATCAACAGTAAAGCCTCTAACTCTACTTAGACCATGTAATTCTCCGCTTTGTTCATATCTGTATACAGTTCCAAATTCTGCAAGTCTTAATGGAAGATCTCTATAACTTTGAGGTTTAGCATTATAAATTTCACAATGATGTGGACAATTCATTGGTCTCAAAAGGAATGTCTCAGTCTCATTAGGAGTAGAAATTGGCTGAAAGCTGTCCGCACCGTACTTTTCGTAATGTCCAGATGTTTCATACAACTCTTTTGCCCCAATATGAGAAGACATTACTTTTTTATAACCTGCTCTTTTTTGTGCATCTTCAAGAAAATTTTGTAATCGATCTCTAAGTTCTGTTCCACTTGGTAACCAAAGAGGTAGTCCATGACCAACCCTGTTAGAAAAAGTAAATAATTCTAATTCCTTACCAATTTTTCTGTGATCTCTTTCCCTAGCCTTATCAAGGAGCTCAAGATATTCGGTTAGTAATTTTTGTTTGGGGAATGATATTCCATAAACTCTTGTTAGCTGGTTGTTTTTTTCATCTCCTCTCCAATATGCACCTGCTACATTTAAAAGTTTAACAGCTTTAACTGAGCCAGTTGATGGAATATGTCCTCCTTTACATAAATCTGTGAAATCAGAGTGATCGCAGAATGTAATAGATCCATCATCAAGTCCTTGAATTAATTCAATTTTATACTCATTACTCTCTGAATTATAGAAGTCTAATGCATCTTTTTTTGATACAGATTTTATTTTAAAACGATGGTCTTCTCTAGCTATTTCTAAAAATTTTGATTCAACTCTTTCAAAGTCTTTTTCAGAAAAAACATCATCACCAAAATCAACATCATAATAGAACCCATTTTCAATTGATGGACCTATTGTTAGTTTAGATTTAGGATAAAATAATTTGATTGTTTGGGCTAGAATATGAGCAGAGGAGTGCCAAAAAGCTTGTTTCCCCTCATCATCGTCCCATGTAAAAAGTCTGATTTCTCCATCTTCATTTAATAATGATTCTGTTTCCACTATCTCATCATTATATGATGCTGATATAACTTTTCTTGCTAATCCTTCACTTATACTTTTAGCTACATCAATAACTTTTGTTCCTTTTTCAAACTTTTTTACTGATTTATCTGGAAAAATAACTTTAATCATAATATACTAACAACTTTCAAAAATAATTCAATTTAATTTATTCTTTGGTCCTAAAGTCCCGTTTAAGATATTACTTATCCCCCTGTAACCAACATAAATAGCTAAAACTAGAAGAATTACACCTATAATTAATACTACAAAAAAGAAGGGATGATCCTGATTGTTAAATGCTTGAGAGACAAGTACAGGTCCAATGAAACAAAGAGAAATACCTGAGAAAACTTGAATAAATCCTTTTTTTAAGTATTTATTCATTTGTGTAGTTATCAATAGCCAAACGAATACTTTTATATTTTAGAATTAATTCATCAGCTTTATCTTTATCTACACCTAATTCTTCCATCAGAATTCTTCTAGCTCGTTTATTAAGCTTAGCGTTAGACATCTGCATATCTATCATCTTGTTTCCTCTTACGTGACCATCTAAAATCATTGATATAGTAGAAATCATATTCAAAATCAACTTTTGAGCAGTTCCAGCTTTAAGCCTAGAGCTTCCTGTTAAAAATTCTGGTCCAACTATGACCTCAATTTTAAAATCTGAAAACTTAGATAATGGGGAGTTTTCGTTACATACAATACATGCAGTCGAAATATTATTTTCTTGACAATCTTTAAGGCCTCCAACAACATATGGTGTAGTGCCAGAAGCAGCAATTCCTATTACAAAATCGTTAGAATTAACATTGTGTTCAGATAAATCTTTCCATGCTTGATTAGTATCATCTTCAGCAATTTCAATTGAGCTATATAAGGCAGGTATTCCACCTGCAACTAATCCGACTACTTTTTCAGGAGGGGTTCCGAATGTAGGTGGACACTCAGATGCATCAAGAACACCTAATCTTCCGCTGGTTCCAGCACCAATATAAAATAATCTTCCACCTTTTTTTATTTTGGGAGCAATAGCTTCAATAACTTCAGAAACTCTTGGTAAAACCTTATTAACCGCGTTTAATGCATACTTGTCTTCCTGATGCATTGCATTTACAAGTTCAACTACAGACTTTTTCTCTAAATCCTTATGATTTGATTCTTGTTCTGTTATTTTAATAAAATCCATTATTAAATTTCTAATTTTTTTTCTAAGTTAATTTTTAATTGATCTAAAAATTCCTGTGTAGTAAGAAAATTAGATTCTACCAAATCATCTCTAAATACTAGTAAAGCAAGGTCCTTAGTCATTTTTCCATCTTCAACTGTCTCAATACAAACTTCCTCTAAAGTTTTGCAAAAACTAATAAGTTTTTCATTATCGTCAAGTTTACCTCTATGCATTAATCCTCTAGTCCAAGCAAATATAGATGCAATTGGATTAGTAGAAGTTTGTTCACCTTTTTGATGTCTTCTAAAGTGTCTTGTAACCGTACCATGAGCAGCTTCTGCTTCTAATGTTTTGCCATCAGGAGTTACTAAAGTAGATGTCATTAATCCAAGCGAACCGAAACCTTGGGCGACTACATCAGATTGAACATCACCATCATAATTCTTACAAGCCCATACAAACCCACCTTTCCATTTGATTGCGGCAGCTACCATATCATCAATTAGTCTATGCTCGTAGGTAATATTCTCCATTTCAAACTTTTCTTTGAACTCGTTTTCATATACTTCCTGAAAAATATCCTTAAATCTACCATCGTAAGCTTTAAGAATTGTATTTTTTGTTGATAAATAAAGAGGCCATCTCTTTGTGAGCGCCATATTCATGCACGATCTAGCAAATCCATATATTGAAGAGTCAATATTATACATTGACATAGCAATTCCATCTTCTTCAAAGTTGTAGATTTCCCATGTCTTTGATTCTCCACCATCTTTAGGAGTAAATTTCATTTCAAGTTTTCCAGGTCCATGAGTAGTAACGTCAGTTGCTCTATACTGATCACCAAAGGCATGTCTTCCAATACATATTGGTCTTGACCATCCTTGAACATATCTTGGAATTGATCTGCAAATAATAGGCTCTCTAAAAACAGTACCTCCAACAATATTTCTAATAGTTCCATTTGGAGATTTATACATTCTTGACAGTGAAAACTCTTCAACCCTTTGCTCATCTGGGGTTATTGTAGCACATTTTATACCAACATTATACTTTTTTATAGCATTAGCAGCATCTATTGTAATCTGATCATCAGTTTTATCTCTTGATGTAATACCTAAATCAAAATAAACTATGTCAAGGTCTAGGTAGTCAAGAATAAGCTTCTCTTTTATAAATTTCCAGATAATTCTCGCCATTTCATCCCCATCTATCTCAACAATTGGATTGGCTACTTTGATTTTTGACATTAGTTTAGACTTCTTTGATTCTAGCTTTCTTACCTCTTAATTCTCTGAAGTAATAAATTCTTGATTGTCTAACTTTACCTTTTTTGTTAACCTCAATTTTCTTTAAAGCTGGCATATTAATAGGAAAAATTCTCTCAATGCCAACTGTACCAGACATCTTTCTTATTGTAAAAGTTTTTGACTGACCTCTTCCTTTTATTTGAATAACTACACCTTTAAAAGATTGTGTTCTAACTTTTTCACCTTCTCTAATTTCATAAAATACAGAGATTGTATCACCAGATGAAAATGAAGGAAAGTCGTTTTTATTTATTAGTTTTTCTTGAACTAAATTTATTACAGAATCCATCGAAACAATTTATATATAATTTGATGTTAATCAAATTCGTGCAAAAATAAGTCTTTTTATTCATTATCAAAAAGATTTGGCCTAAGTAATTTTGTTCTTTCTATAGATTTTTGATCATTCCATTTTTGTATTTCACTTTGATTTCCAGATAAAAGAACTTTTGGTACCTCAAAACCTTTATAAACTTCAGGTCTTGTATATACTGGGGCTGCTAATAAATTATCCTGGAATGTATCTGAAAGTGCAGATGATTCATCACCAATGATACCTGGTAATAACCTAATTATTGAATCACAAAGAACAGCGGCCGGAAGTTCTCCCCCTGAAACGACATAATTTCCAATAGAAATCTCTTTTGTCACAATATGTTCTCTAACTCTATGGTCAATACCTTTATAATGTCCACATATAACTATAATGTTTTTTAGGGTTGACAGATAATTTGATTCTTTTTGATTCAATAATTCTCCATCTGGGGTTAAATAAATTATTTCATCGTATTTGTTCTTTTTCTTTAAAAATTCAATGCATTTATCAATAGGTTCAATTTTTATAACCATACCTGGGAATCCTCCATAAGGGTAGTCGTCAACTTTTCTTGAATTATCTGCATAATCTCTTAAGTTGTGTGTAATAATTTTAACCTTCTTAGAGTCAATAGCCTTTTTTATTATGGAAAAGGAGTTTAAACTATCAAATACATCAGGGAATAACGAAAGAACATCTATTCTCATTAATTAGAATCTTTCTTAAGAGTTACTGATACAGTAATTAGTTGTTTATCTCTAATGTATTTTACACTAACTTTATCTCCAGGTCTTTTGGATGATAGATAGCCTGATAAATCAGAGAATCTATTAATCTTGACATCATCAACAGATTTTATTATGTCTCCTTTTTGAAGTCCAGCATTGTCAGCCCCAAATCCAGGCTCAATAACATCAATATAGAAGCCTTCTGTTTCATCAATTTTAAGCTGTTTAGAATAAGAAGATCTTAAGGCAACTCCTCTAACACCAAGAAGCCCCTTCTGAACATCACCATACTCTAAAATATCTTCGAAAATCTTTCTAACTGTGTTACTAGGAACTGCGAATGAATAGCCGACATATCCCCCAGTCATAGACTGAATAAGGGTATTTATCCCAATTAATTCACCCTGAATATTTACAAGGGCACCCCCGCTATTCCCAAAATTAACTGCAGCATCTGTCTGAATAAATGACTGATTTTTTTGATCAAATTCGTTCAAATCTCTAGACTTTGAGCTAATAATACCAGCAGTTACTGTAGAATTTAAGTTATAGGGATTACCTACAGCTAGCACCCATTCTCCAATTAGGGTTGAATCTGAATCACCAAAAAAGATATAATCAAGATTTGAATCCGTATCTATTTTCAAAACTGCTATGTCATTAACTTCATCAAATCCAATTATTTCAGCTTCATACTCTCGATTATCATTAGTTGTAACAATAACTTCTGTAGAGTTTTCAATAACATGATAGTTTGTTATTATGTATCCATCAGGTGAAATAATTACACCAGAGCCTGTTCCAACTTTTTTTCTTGAATCATCTCCATAAAAAAATTGTAAAGCCCAGGAATCGCTGTCCTTTACAATACTAGTATTTTTAACATGTACAACTGCGTCAATTGATTTATTTGCAGCAAAAGTTAAATCTGGTAATGAAGATTTTAAAATTTTATTTGAATTAAAGTTTGCCGGAATTGATATCTTAGGATAGTCTTTATCAAAAAATCCCGAAGTTAGTTTAGATTCAATTTTATTTTCAATCCTATTATCAATTCTATTATTTATAGTTAAAACTAATAGAAAAAAAACAAAAAGAGATATTGTAATTTTTGGATAAAAATTCATTATAATTTTTCAGTAAAAATAAGATAATAAAATTTTAATAATTATATTTTAACTATAGTTTAACTAGAAAAAGATGAAATTAAGACTCAGAGCATTAGAACCTTCAGATCTTGAAATAATGTATGATACAGAAAATGATAAATCGTTGTGGGTATACTCAAATACTTCATCACCTTTTTCAAAACATACTTTAAAAAAATTTATTGAGAATTCTCACCTTGATATCATTGAGCATAAGCAAGTTAGACTTGTTATTTATGATAAATTGAATTCATATGGTTTCATAGATCTTTTTGATTATGATCATGTTAGTAGAAGGGCTGGAGTAGGAATTATTATATTTGAAAGGTTTAGATCTAAAGGAATAGGTTCTTTATCATTAAAATTAATTGAACAACATGTTTTAAATCATGTGCCAATGCATCAGTTATATGCTAATATTTCCTCAAACAATATTGATAGTATTTCATTATTCAAAAAAAATGGCTATAATGAAGTTGGTGTAAAAAAAGACTGGATTTTTTATAACAATAAATTTTATGATGAGCTTTTATTCCAAAAAATATTAAATAAATGAAGTTTTTAAAAATTTTAATACCAATTTCAATTTTATCATTAGTATTCATTTTCGATTACTATAATAAATATTACAAGCCAAATACATCCTTTGACGATGAAAGCATCTTTTTATATGTCATCAAGGATGATAGTTTAGCATTTAGAGATTCCATTTCAAAATATATCAAATCCGAAAAAACTTTTTATAAAGTTGCAAGAAGACTCAAATACATAGAAAATAAAAAAACAGGAAGATTTAAAATAAATAAAGATTTAGGAAACAATGATATAGTTAACTCATTAAAATTTAACAATACTCCAGTAAATGTAACTTTCAATAATCAAGAGAGAATTGAGGATTTAGCTGGAAGAGTATCAAAGCAAATATATGAAGATAGCTTATCATTAATATCAGCATTTAAAGATCAAGAGTTTCTAAAAAAAAATGGTCTAAATGAAAAAAATGTCCTTTCAATTTTTATCCCAAATTCATACAATATTTATTGGAATACTAGCTCTGAGGATTTTAGAGATAGAATGTTAGAGGAGTATAAAAAATTCTGGAATAAAGAAAGGACAAAAAAGGCTGAAGAACTTGGTTTAAGTAAATTGGATATAATCTCTCTTGCATCTATAGTTCAAATTGAAAGTAGAAGAAATGATGAGCGTCCAAGAGTAGCAGGACTATACATTAACAGAATCAAAAAAAATATGAGACTTCAAGCAGATCCGACTGTAATCTATACAATAAAAGATTACTACAAAAACTTTGATACTATTATTAGGAGAGTTCTTTATCGTGATCTTAAGTTGGATTCAGATTATAATACATATAGAATTAAAGGTATTCCTCCAGGACCAATAACAATGCCTGACATCTCAGCAATTGATGCAGTTTTGTATTATGAAAAAAATAATTATCTCTTTATGGTTGCTGATCCAAGTAACAGGGGGTATCACCTTTTTGCTAGTAACCTATCCCAGCATAATAAGAATAAAAGAGCTTACATTCGTTGGATCAACAGTAGAGGTATATATAGATAGAGACTAGTTTGAGAGTTTTTGATTTAGATCCTCTACATATTTTCTAAATTGCTTGTCAGTAAAGCTAAGATTATCAACTGTCTTACAAGCATGGAGAACTGTTGCATGATCTCTTCTTCCAATTTGTGAACCTATACTTGCCAATGATGCTTTAGTAAACTTTTTAGCAAAATACATTGCAATTTGTCTGGCTTGAACAATGTGTCTTCTCCTAGTCTTAGATTGAAGTGTCTGAATATCCATTTGGAAATAATCAGATACAACTTTTTGTATGTAGTCAATCGAGACTTCTCTTCTATTGTTCTTAACAAACTTATTGATAACTTCTTTAGCTAAATCAACAGTTATTTCAGCTTTGTTAAAAGAAGATTGGGCAATCAATGATATAATAGCGCCCTCAAGTTCTCTAACATTAGAGTTTATATTTTTTGCAACAAACTCTATTACTTCATCTTGAATTTCAACTCCATCTCTAAAAAGTTTATTTTTAAGTATTGATACCCTAGTCTCAAAATTAGGATTTTGTAATTCTGCTGACAGACCCCATTTAAATCTAGATAAAAGTCTTTGTTCTATGTCTTGCATGTCAATAGGTGCCTTATCTGATGTTATAATAACTTGTTTGCCATTCTGATGAAGGTGGTTAAATATATGAAAGAAAACATCTTGAGTACCAGATTTACCTGAGAGAAACTGTACATCATCAACAATCAAAATATCAATTAATTGATAGAAATGAATAAAATCATTCCTTGTATTCTTTTTGACAGAGTCAACATACTGTTGAGTAAATTTTTCTGCAGAAATATAAAGAACTGTCTTGTCTGGGTACTTTTGTTTTATATCAACACCAATAGCATGTGCAAGATGTGTTTTGCCAAGTCCAACACCCCCATAGATGAGTAATGGATTAAATGATGTACCTCCAGGTTTATTTGAGACAGCAATTCCTGCTGATCTTGCAAGCCTATTAGAATCTCCCTCTAGAAAGTTTTCAAAAGTATAATTAGGGTTTAATTGAGATTCAATTTCTAAATTCCTAATTCCTGGAATTACAAATGGATTTTTTAACTCACTTGCAAAAGAGCTAAATGGAGACTCAATAGACTGAGGCTTAATTCCACTAGTTGATGAACTTGGGATACTCTCAGTAAATGGCATTTTGTTACCATAAGTATTTTCCATTTTGATGACATATACAAGTCTTGCATTAGATCCTAACTCCTTAGTAAGAGCAATTCTTAAAATCTTAACGTAATGTTCCTCAAGCCATTCATAAAAAAATTTACTTGGAACTTGTATACTTAAAACATCTTCAGATAGTTTTATAGGTATTACTGGTTCAAACCAAGTTTTGTATGCTTGTGGTTGAATATTATCTTTAATAAATTCAAGACAGTTATTCCATACAGAGGAGGGAGTTTGACTCATTTTTTTCTTGGCTATAAGTTAATTGAATATATTTACGTTTTGATTGATTTAAGTTTTAACAAATATTAATTAAAAAAAATAAAAAAAAAATAAGTTTACCTATT
>ENA-OSEY01000305-OSEY01000305.1-marine-metagenome-genome-assembly--contig:-NODE-305-length-36122-cov-4.175420_pt1 | contig 36122 bp, 38 predicted proteins | sample MGYA00248465_ERZ534230 | MGnify/ENA primary metagenome ERZ534230 (study PRJEB26409, sample SAMN06344110) | marine metagenome | isolation source: Sea water from surface | place: Atlantic Ocean:Southern... | reverse complement strand
CTCAATGAACCCCAGATAGTAACGAGAAACGGAACCAAATACGTTAGACCAACTTTCCATAAAGCAGGATATTCTTGAGCTTTAATCGTATCACCATGATTTATGAGTAATAGAGCCGACCCAACGACAACAGATGTTAAGAATGCCTTTCTTATAATTCCCTGTCTTAATGCCATTTTACCCATTTATTTTGCTTGTTTGCCTAATTTTGCACGATAATCATCTTGTATAGATTTAAGTTCTTTCAATATTTTCTCTAAATCATCAGGCCTTTTGACTATAACATCTAGCGTGTCGCTTGAATGCAAATTATGTGCAACAGATTTTTCTTTTTTGTCATTAATAATAAGCTGATAAGGTTTAATAGATTCGGAGAACCCTTTAAATTTAATGGGTTTTTTCTCTTCGAACTCAAAAACTTTCTCTACTAGACTTTTTGTTTCAGGCGATACAAGTATCTCTTGCGGGCCGCAAGCTGCCTCTAATCGAGCCGCTAGGTTTACTGGACTTCCAAGCACAGTGTAATCTACTCGCTGAACCGACCCAAAGTTTCCCACAGTACAATATCCTGTAGATATTCCTGTTCGTACCTGAAGCCCTTGAGTTATACCCTTCTCTTTTTTCCAGACCTCATCAAGCTCCCCTACTCGCTTACGCATCGCTATTGCCATATTAACGCATTTTTCAGCGTCTAACGCCGTGCCTTCCGTTTCGGGATCTCCAAAAAATATTAGTATAGCATCACCGATAAACTTATCTATAGTTCCCCCAAAATGTAATGCTATTTCAGTCATTTCTGACAAATATTCATTAATTATTTCTGCCAGCAAATCAGGATCTAACGTATCCGACAAACTTGTAAATTCTTTGATATCAGAGAAAAAAACAGTTAATTTTTTACGAGTGTAAGTCTCCACCTTATCCGTATCAGTTTCGAATATGTTTTTGTATATTTGGGGGCTAAGATACTTTGCCAGTTGGTTAGATATTTTCTCTAAACGCTCTGTTTTAAAGGAAAGTTCTTCAAAAGCTTTTTCATTTTCTACCAGCAACTCCTCATTTCTCGCTTGTAGAGTTACTTCGTTGGTTCGATCAATTAACTGTCCTTGAACTCCAATAAGTCCATTTGAAAATGAACTTGATGTCCTGGTAGAAGCTAAAGTGAAATAACGCTCTTCATCCCCCACAATTATTTTAATTTTATGTATTAATAATTTTCCATCTTTATTGAGCTTTTGTTTGAACTCCGAGATGTGGCTTTGCGCTACGTCTAATAAACCTAATAACGTTAGAAGATTTTGACCCTCAAGTACCACATCATCATTAAAAAGGGATTTAAAGTTTTTGTTGACCTTAATTATATTTAAATCTGCGTCTGCAAAATACGTAGCTGTAATTGCGTTCTCAAAATTAAAAAAACTAAGATCATACAAGAATTGCTGATTAAAAAGCTTTTCTAATTCCATTAACTGTGCCCTGTATCATATTGTTATTTATAATATTTGTGCCATCAGAAAAAAGCCTGTAGATTAGTTTGTGATCGACCGAGTATTAAAGCGTGAACATCGTGGGTACCTTCGTAAGTGTTCACAGTTTCGAGGTTCATCAAATGCCTAAAAACATGAAAATCCTGCGAAATTCCGTTTCCGCCATGCATATCTCTAGACTGCCGCGCGATATCTAGCGCTTTTCCACAATTATTCCGTTTGGTCAGGGAAATCATTTCTGGTGCTGCATTACCCTCGTCCATGAGCCGACCAACCCTTAAGCAGGCCGTTAAACCCAGTGTAATTTCAGTTTGCATATCAGCTAATTTCTTTTGAAAGAGTTGGGTTTGGGCTAACGGTTTTCCGAATTGCTTACGATCTAAGCCATACTGCCGTGCCGCATGCCAGCAAAACTCTGCTGCACCCATAACCCCCCAACTAATTCCATAGCGTGCTCTATTCAAACAACCGAAAGGCCCCTTTAATCCTTCAACATGAGGGAGTAATGCCTCTTCTGAAACCACAACGCCATCCATAACAATTTCGCCTGTTACAGAAGCCCTTAGTGACAGCTTCCCCTCAATTTTTGGGCTCGATAAACCTTTCATCCCTTTCTCAAGTACAAAACCTTTTATCTTGCCTTCATGGGCGTCCGATTTGGCCCAAATTACGAATACATCTGCAATTGGTGAATTTGATATCCACATTTTAGAACCTGTTATGCGGTACCCACCATTAATTTTCTCCGCTTTTGTCTTCATAGAAGCTGGATCTGAACCTGCATCTGGTTCTGTAAGACCAAAGCACCCTATCATCTCACCACTTGCTAAAGCTGGTAGATATTTTTGTCTCTGAGCTTCCGTGCCATAAGCATATATCGGATACATTACCAAGCTTGATTGAACCGACAGCATAGACCGATAACCGCTATCAATTCTCTCAATTTCCTGAGCAACTAATCCGTAGGAAACATAGTTGGCACCCAAACCGCCATACTCTTCTGGAATGGTTATGCCAAGAAGGCCCATTTTCCCCATTTCCAAGAAAATTTCAGGACAAACTTCCTCACCTGCAAAACCTTCTACTACCCTCGGCATCAACGCCTCTTTTGAAAACGTGGCAGCACTTTCTTTAATCATGCTTTCATGATCAGCGAGAAGGTCAGATAAACGAAAAGGGTCGGACCAATCGAAACTACCCAGATCAGGACTATCTTTAGTTTTCAGTCTTGTTAACTCTAAATTCAAGTGACACACCCTCGATAATCAAAAAATATGAATTTTCAGTATATCGCCAAAAAGGTAATTGTAAAATATACAAATTTGACGCTCATTACACAAACTTGCAGAAATCTGGAGGTTTCCTAACCGAGAGCGTAACCTGCTCCGCGCACAGTACGAACAAGATCCTCCTCACCATTCTTACAAAGGGCGCGCCTAAGCCGCCCTATGTGCACATCTACTGTTCGAGTATCTACATAAATATCTCGACCCCATACTCGATCCAGTAAAGCGTCTCTAGACCATACTTTCCCCGGTTTTTCTAAAAAGGTGGCTAACAATTTAAACTCAATAGGTCCTAGCTTAATATTTTCACCAGAGCGCGTAACTCTATAGGTCTCCATATCAAGTTCAATACCGTCAAATGAAAGTTTTTCAGCAACCGCTGCCCCTCTTACGCGCCGAATCTGACCCTTAATTCGAGCTAGTAATTCTTTAATACTATAGGGTTTTGAGACATAATCGTCTGCACCGATATCTAATCCTCTAATCCGATCGACCTCTTCGGATCTAGCCGACAACATAATAATTGGAGTATTTTTCGTCTTAGCTGAAGACTTGATCCGCCGACATAATTCTAACCCGCTCAGTTTCGGCATCATCCAGTCCAGGACTATCAAATCTGGTCGATAATCCGTTATTAATTCCCAACCAATTTCACCATCTTCGGCACAGATTACCTCGTAACCGGCCTCTTCTAAATTATGTTGCAATATAAGACGTTGAGCCTCTTCATCCTCTATAACTAAAATCGTTGGCCTAACCATATCTCAGCCCTCTTTAGCTAGCACTCTCTGAATCAACTTTTGTCAGCGATGTGGTGTCTACTTTTGGACGTTCTTCGGAGGGATATTCGCCCGTCGCAACGTAAATTGCTTGCTCAGCTATCGAAGTTACGTAATCCCCAACTCTTTCGATATTTTTCGCTATGAAATGAAGATGCATACACGTTGTAATATTTTTTGGGTCTTCCATCATAAATGTCAAAAATTCCCGGAAAAGAGCGTTATAGTGAAGGTCAATGTCCTTGTCCTGTATAATGACGGCCTCCGCTAGCTCTACATCCTTACGAACATAGGCATCTAGAGCGTTATTCATCATTGAAATTACATCTTTAGTCATGCGCCTTAAAGAATTACTGCCTTGCTCAGTTATCAATGATGGTTCCATTACCAAAGATCGCTTGGCCATATTTTTTCCATAGTCACCAATTCGCTCTAAATTTGACGCCACTTTAATAAAGGAGAGTGCATACCGAAGATCCGTAGCAGCGGGAGATCTAAGTGCAATAAGCCTCACTGTTTGAATATTTACCTCTTCCTCCAGTGAATCAATAACTTGATCGTGCTCCCTGACCTTGCTTGCTAACTCAATATCAGATTTTACTAAAGCAGACGCCGCATCAAATAGAGACTTCTCAACTAATCCACCCATTTTCATTAGCGTGGATTGAATTTTTTCTATGTCCTCGTCAAAAGCAGACATAATATGTTTTTCAGCCATTCCTTATCCAATCTTTCCGCTAATATAACTCTCTGTTCTTGGGTCAATAGGCTTAATAAATAATTCCTCAGTATCCCCGTACTCAACTAAGTCACCAAGATGAAAAAAAGCTGTTTTGTTACTTACCCTTGCAGCTTGCTGCATTGAATGGGTAACTATGACAACGCAAAAGTTTTCCTTAAGATCATTGATCAATTCCTCAATTTGAGCTGTAGCAATTGGATCAAGCGCCGAGCACGGCTCATCCATAAGCAGAACTTCCGGCTGGGTTGCAATTGCTCTTGCAATGCACAATCTTTGTTGCTGACCACCAGACAAACCAGTTCCTGGTTCAGATAATCGGTCCTTTACTTCTTCCCAGAGCGCCCCGCGGCGCAGTGCCATTTCTACTATTTCATCTAACTCAGTTTTTGATTGTGAAAGTCCATGAATCCTTGGTCCGTATGCTACATTGTCGTAAATTGACTTGGGAAACGGATTAGGTTTTTGAAAAACCATCCCAACTTTTGCCCTCAATTGTACTGGGTCAACTTCGGGGTTATAGATATTTTGCCCATCAAGTAGAATCTCACCCTCTACACGACAGGTATTAATTGTATCATTCATCCTGTTTAAAGATCTCAAAAACGTAGATTTTCCGCAACCTGAAGGGCCGATAAAAGCCGTAACGGTTTTATCTTGTATCTCAACATCAACATTTTTAATTGCATGCTTATCTGCATAAAAAACCTGAACGCCTTTTGCTGAAATTTTTATTTCATTTTCCATATATATTAACTCTTTTCAAAAGACTTCATTACCCTACCAACGACGTTCAAAACGACGGCGCAGAATGACAGCAACAGTATTCATAGTAATTAAGAATACTAATAGAATAATTATTCCGCCCCACGCTCTTTCATAAAAGGCAGGATCGGATCTCTTCGCCCACTCATAAATCTGTGCAGGCATTGCAGAGTTCGGCGACGCTAAGCCCTCAATAATGCCGGTTGGCATATTTGTAGCAATATATCCTATCATTCCTATGAGTAGCAATGGTGCTGTCTCTCCTAAAGCCTGCGCTAATCCAATGATAGTTCCGGTTAAAATTCCTGGAGCTGCTAATGGAAGGACATGATGAAAAACAGTTTGCATTCTTGATGCACCAACCCCTAAAGCAGCATCTCGGATACTAGGGGGAACCGACTTTAGTGACGCCCTGGTAGAGATTATAATTGTTGGAAGGGTCATCAAAGTTAACACCATCCCACCAACAAATGGTGCCGACTGCGGCAAATGCATAAAATTAATAAAAACAGCTAAGCCTAAAATGCCAAATACAATTGAGGGCACTGCGGCTAAGTTTGATATATTAACTTCTATTACATCAGTGATCCAGTTACGAGGAGCAAACTCTTCCAGATAAATGGATGCAGCAACTCCAATTGGAAGGGATAATATCAATACAACCAGCATCATGTAAAAAGAGCCTACCATAGAAACTCCAAAACCAGCAGCTTCTGGTCTCATATCAGAGGCGTCAGACCCCAAAAGGAAACCCAAGTTGAACTTTTTCTTTATTATTCCTAGCTCAACAAGTTGATCCACAAGATCTAACTGCTCAGGCGATACATTTTTGCTATTTTTAATGGTATCCCTTGTGACCCTCCCCTTAAGATAGCCATCAATCCAACTGTTTGTTAGGAATTCGAATGAGACCGTTTGGCCAATAACGTTTAAATCTTTTAATACAAAATTTCTTAACTCCGATGCTGCACTCTTTGATAAAATTTTGCTTGCGTTCTTAGAAGATAAATCTGTTTCAAGGTTTTCTTTTGAAATTAAAACTTCAAAAGATTTTTTTATCAAAGGTGTATACCCAAAAGTAGTTACCTTTTTAATGTTGGCTAAGTCTCTGTTTCCGTTTTTATCCAGCTTTGCTTCAATTAATTCTATCTCAAGAGTAATAAATGTCTGCTGAAATGCAGTTAAACCCTTGGAAAGTATCGTCCCAATCAGAATTAGGAGCATTAGAAGACCAATAGAAATTCCGATTAAACCGTATAAACGAAAGCGTTTTTCAGCCGCATTTCTTTTTTGAGATAAGCTTGATACCGAGGATAAAGAGGTCTTGTTAATTTTCATTAATCATACTGCTCTCTGTATTTGCGAACAACATACAATGCTATCACATTTAAAAACAAAGTTATTAGAAACAAAGACAACCCAAGGGCGAAGGCTACGAGAGTTTCCGGACTATTAAAATCACCATCACCGGTTAGCTGGCTTACTATTCTAGTAGTAATTGTTGTCATTGCTTCCAAAGGGTTCCCACTAAATTTTGCAATGGCACCAGCGCCCAAAACCACTATCATAGTTTCACCAATGGCTCTTGAAGCAGCTAATAATATTGCTCCAACAATACCTGGTAAAGCTGCAGGTATGATTACTAGTCGTATGGTTTCTGATTTAGTTGCGCCTAATCCGTACGAACCATCTCTAAGTGATTGAGGTACGGCATTTATTATATCATCGGAAAGAGATGATACGAATGGTATTAACATCATACCCATTACCGTACCAGCTGTCGCAACTGATCTAGCATCAGACATCCAATTGACGCCAAACGCTCCCCCATCGCCAAAAAAATCTCGTAAAAATGGGCCGAAGGTAATTAAAGCAAACAGCCCATATACAATTGTCGGAATTCCAGCAAGTACTTCAAGCATTGGTTTGGCGATTGATCTCGTATAACTCGATGCATACTCTGCCAGATAGATCGCAGAAAATAGGCCAACTGGAACGGCAACCAAGAGTGCGAAAATGGAGATATAAACGGTACCAAAAAGTAAAGGAAGGATAGACATTTCGCTATCACCATGAAAATTGGGAGCCCAGGTGTAACCAAAAAAGAAATCTTTCCACTCATGCAATTCAAAAAACCTGAAGGTTTCAAAAAGCATAGATACTACAATACCCAGAGTTGTAATTATTGCGATGCCAGCAGCTGCTATCAATATTCCAAGAACAATGTTTTCAACATAGTATCTTGCTTTGAAGCTAGGATTGACCACAAAAATATAGACTGAAACACTTCCTGCCATCATTAAAAACAAAACAAGGTGAAAGGAATTATTCGCATTCTTTTCTAATAGCCATAAATCGTAACCGACCTGAAATAGGAGGGGCCTTGTTTCCGGATCGAAGGGCTGATTGACTGAGTCATAAAGTGAAGCCAACACTTCATAATTAATCTTACCATTGTGGTTAAATACCTCCGATTTTTTTGAGAGATCTGCAGATAAAAATGTATCTCTTATAGTCTCAACCTGCCCAACCAACAGAGAGATATTTTCATCCGGAGATATTCCTAGTGAATTGACTAAATCCTTGACAACACTGGCTTCAAAATAAAAAGGGATTAGCAACCACCATAAGAGGTAAATTATTAATACCGGCAAACCAGTACTGAGCAATCCAAACATGCCATAATAGTGAATTCGCGAATTAAGACTTTTGTAGTTATCTCTAACAAGATAAGAAACCCTGTATGAGGAAGTAAATACAACGAGCACGACTAACACAACACCCACCAAAAGAAGTGTTGTTCCTGCCATCTAATATCCCCCATCCATAACTTGTGAGCAAAGCTCACAGACTGAATTTCTCCTAGTTAGAAAAGATCACAGAATTATGAACTTTTTGTAACAAATTTATGACAACTTTATTTTTAGTTTAGAAATTAAGAAAAAGCAGAAAAGTAGAAGTTCTCTAACTCAGAATTACTTAAGCTTTTTAGCTCCAATCCCGCTAATCAACAACATAAAGCCAGATGTAGCCAAGCATAACCAAAGACCACTTGCCTGATAAGTTATACCGGAAAGAATAGTACCAAAGAGCCGGCCAAGGGCATTTGACATGTAATAGAACCCAACGTCCCGAGCGACCCTCTCTGTGTTGGTAAATGAAAGTATCAAGTAGGAGTGAAGTGACGAATTAATAGCAAATAATACTGCAAAAACTAAAAGCCCAGTAACCATTATAACCAAACTACTGACAGAAGTTTGGTCAATTAAAAACAACAATAAAGATAAGCTTAAAGGAGCAAGCGAAAGTACAATAATCCACCCAAATGGTGCTTCAAGTAGCTGTCTTTCGGTTTTATTTCTTATAAACTTTAATTTTGGTACTAAAGCCTGAATGATCCCATAGAAAATTATCCAAATGGCCATAAAAGAGCCAACTATGAAAAAGGCAAAATCACTGACTCCTAAATTTTTCTGAGATAAAAAAGTATAAAAGTATATTGGAACGCCGACTACAAACCATACATCTCTTGCGCCAAACAGAAAAACCCTTGAAAAGGATAGCCAATTAATATTTGAATTTTTTGAAAATATTTCTTTGAATTTTGAAGAGCTTTGTCTTTTTGGAAGTCTATTTGAAATTAAAATTAACGATGACAAAAGTACAATTAAAAGCACGATCGCCATTCCATATAATACAGAAACAAAACTAAAAAAATTCAAAGCAATAGCTCCAATGAAAAAACCCAGACCCTTTACCGCGTTTTTAGAGCCAGTTAGAGTAGCTACCCACCTAAAGAGCCTTTGATTATCATCTGGAGAAAGTACTTTGACTGCCGATTTCGCGCTCATTTTTGACAGATCTTTAGCAATGCCAGACAGTCCCTGTACAAACATGACATAAGTAACAGAATAAGCTAAAACCCAGTCTTGATGTAGTTGCGACAGCGCTAATACGGCCACTATTTGAAGAGCTAAGCCTGCAACCAAAGTAGAGCTTAATCCATATCTTGAACCAATCCAGCCAGCTAGAATATTTGTGAAAACACCAGCTAATTCATACAGAACAAACATGTATGCTAGCTGAATTGGTGAATAACCCAGTGTATGAAAGTGAAGCAATACAAGCATTCTAAGAGCGCCATCACTCAGCATAAATATCCAATATGCTAAAGTGACGAATAGGTAGGTTTTTAGGAACTTATCAGTCTGCATCTAATGACAATTTTACCATGCAAACAATGTCAACTAGTCGGGAAACATATGCCCATTCATTATCATACCAAGCATAAACTTTTAAATGTGTCCCGTCCACAACGATAGTGGACTGACCATCTATTATGCAAGACCGAGGATCGTTAACAAAATCAGACGACACTAAAGCTCGACTTTCGTAGCCTAGTATATCCTTGAGATATGTTTCAGCAGCATTTTCGAATAAACCATTAACCTCTGATACCGTAGTAGACGTGTTTAACTCAAAAACCGCATCGGTCAGAGATGCATTAAGCAGTGGCACCCGAACTGCACTACCGTTCAATTTTCCATTTAATTCTGGATAGATCAAATTAATTGCAGTTGCAGACCCTGTTGTGGTGGGAATAAGTGAATTAAGTGCTGACCTTGATCTTCTAAAGTCCTTTGACGGTCTATCAACTATTGTCTGCGTATTTGTAACATTATGTATAGTTGTTATAGACCCATGTTTGATGCCCAGTGACTCATGTACGACTTTGACGATAGGGGCCAAACAATTTGTTGTGCAAGAGGCAGCAGTCACGATATTATGCATGTTTGGGTCGTAAATACTCTCATTGACCCCATACACTAAGTTTGCAACCGTTCCAGCCTTTACAGGTGCAGAAACAATTACTTTTTGAACTCCATTTTTAGAATATTGAGCTAATAATTCCTCAGATTTAAAAAAACCAGTACAGTCAATAACGATATCAATCCCATCAAGAGGTAGATTATCTATATTCTCTTCACAGAAAACTGGAATTTTTTGATTATCTACGGTCAATGAAACACTATCATTTGAAATGCTTCGATTCCACCGACCATGAACTGTATCAAATTCTAAAAGATGCGCAAAAAGATCTGGATCACCATTTTTATCGTTTATGAACTCTAATGAAATATCGTTATCAAAAAGCCGGCGCAAAGCCAACTTTCCTATTCGCCCAAAACCATTAAGTGCAATCTTTATCATATTTTAATCCAGCGAAGTAATGTCTAGTTATTTAAATAAACTTGTATCAGGGTAAGCTATATAAAAAGGTCGGCCCATAGCCGACCCTAAATTTAAACTTAAACCGAATTATAGCCTACAAACCATCTACCATAGCCTGAGTTTTCGCTAATTCCGGATCGCTAACCAGACCGTATTCAGCCAGTGGTCCATCCGGTCCAGCTATTTCGTCCGATACGAAGAACTGGATGTATTCTTTCAACCCAGGAATTTGGCCAATATGAGCATTTTTTACATAAAACTGAAGTGGACGCGAAATAGGATACTCACCACTAGCTATGGTTTCAGTGGAAGGCATAATACCGTTAACTTTTGACGCATAGATTGTATCGGTATTATTTAGTAGAAAGGATAAACCAAAAACACCAATCCCCTCTTTATTAGACGCAATTGATGCGAGAGTTTCGGTATAATCGCCGTCGATATCAACCGACACGCCATCAGTTCTTACTTTCATACATTCTTTGTCAGCTTCTTTTTTTGTCAGACCTGAATCCATTAGATATTTATGAGTGCCTGTTTTTTTACATCCTGCAACCATAACTTTTTTATCAAAAACCTCTCTCGTTCCGTGCTTAGTTCCCGGAATGAACATTTTTATACTTCTATCTGGAAAATTAGGATCTACATCCTTCCAGTTTGTTATTTCTGACTTGTCTGAAATAGCTAAATAAATATGTGCAGGTGTTAAATCTTCGAAACCTTTGGTTTCTAAACGAGATGCAAAGACAATCCCATCATACCCGATTTGTACTTTAGTATATTCACCAATATTAGCTTTACACTTTGCACCTTCATCTTCTTTCATGAGCGATGATGAATTTGCTATATCGGTAGTGTTTGTGCCAACTCCCTCACACATTCTTTTTCTACCAGCACCAGATCCACCCGATTCTACTACTGGTGTTGGAAAATCAAAATTCTCGCCAAATGCTTCAGCAACAATTGACGCATAAGGTAAAACGGTTGAAGAACCAGCTACGTGCACATAATCACGTGCGACAGCACCACCGGATGCTATAAACAGAGAAGACGTGACAGCCAAAGCTAAATTTCGAATGTACATTATAAAATACTCCTAATAAAACACATGATTCCCAGTTGGAATGATTACTAATTATGTTTTTAAGGATTCTTTTATGTGAACTTTTTGTTACGGTTTTGTGACAAATACTCTAATTTATTCTATCAGGAAAAATTACAGAAAATTCACTACCGCTGCCTGGATCACTCTCTATTAGTAATCTTCCATTATGCCGTGCCATAATATGTTTTACGATAGACAAACCTAGTCCCGTCCCGCCTTCATTTCTCGATCTGTGGTCATCTACTCTGTAAAAACGTTCGGTTAGTCGCGCCAAGTGATGTTCCTCAATGCCTATTCCAGTGTCTTCAAAACTTACTTTATAACCGTTTTTCAGCAAAACTTTATGATACTCAATACTATTCATAGTAACTTTGATTTTGTTACCATCTCCACCATATTTTATTGCGTTTTGAAGAAGATTTGTAAAAACTTGCACAATCTGAGAGTAATCTCCCATTATCAAGGGATCTGATGCGTCCTGCACATATTTTATACTAATATTTCTTTTTGCCGCAGTTGGAGTTAGTATTTCGAGCACCTCACGCATAATCTCGCTAAGGTTAACTTGTTCTGTCGGTAATTGTTTTTCTGCAGCTTCAACTCGTGATAAACCTAGCAAATCATCTATCAAGCTACTCATGCGTAAGGACTCTCGCTCCATAACTCTCAAAAATTCATTTGCTTTCAATGGGTTACTTTTAATAACTCCAGAGAGGGTTTCTATAAATCCAAGTATAGAAGTAAGAGGAGATTTTAATTCATGACTTACGTTGGCTACGAAATCTCGTCTCATTTGGTTTGCTTGAACTGCATCAGTAGTGTCATAAAATGAAAGGCTAACTATTTTTAACTCACTAGAATACTCCGCCGTTACCTCATAGGTCCTCTCAACGCCTGAAACGGTTTTATAAAAATTCTCTTTTTCGTTCCCCTTGGCAGTAAAAGCATTTTCAACCAGGTTAATAATTAGTGGCTGTCTTATTGCCACATAAAAATGTCGATCTTTAAAATCACTACCTAATAAATCAACGGCTGCTTTATTAGATGATATTACATAAGAGCGATCGTCTATTACTATTATTGGGGTGCTTACAGTCTCTACAAAATTATCTATAACACTGATGTAATCCATGTTCATCATGTGATACTTTTGAGGGCCGCTTCAAATTTTCTTTTTAAAGTATCGGGATCTTCTAAACCAACGGAAACACGGAAAAATCCTTCAGTTATTCCCAAAGCTAGTCTATCATTTTCTGAAAGACCTCGGTGAGAAGATGAAGCAGGATGAGACAAGGTCGTTCCAACATCTCCTAAGGTTGGAGCAAACGCTATACCTTCTAACTGCTTAACAAATCTATTTGCGGCTTCTCGTGTTTTGTTTTTAAGCTCAAAACTTACTAAATTACAGCCGTTTAAGCCAAGACTCTCTTTAACAAAAGCTGCATCGGGATGATCGGGCAGAGTTGGATAAAGTACCCTATCCACGTTTTTGTTCATGGTTAAGTACTGAGCAAGGATCTTCGCTGTAGCTTGACTACTCTCAAACCTTAAAGGGAATGTCATCAAACCCCTTTCTGCAAGCCAACATTCGTAAGGGCTCGGAGTGAGACCGGTTGTTACTGCAAAGTCATAAATAGATTTATTTATAGTTTCATCTTTTGCCACCACATACCCAAGAGTTACATCTGAATGACCGGCTAATAACTTTGTCACGGAGTTTACAACTATATCCGCTCCGGCGCTCATGGGTTTGAAAGCCCTTGGAGTTGTGAAGGTATTATCTACCAAAAGTTTAATATCTTTTTCTTGGCATAAAGTTACAATGCCAGAAATATCTGCAACTCTTAAAGTAGGGTTGGAAACCAATTCTATTAAAATAAGTTTTGTGTTTGGCTTAATGGCATCTCTAACCTTTGCAATATTAGTCATGTCGGCAAGCGTCACCTCAATGCCAAATCGTGGCAAATCAGATTTCATTAACCTTAAAGACCGCCCATACAACTGATCACCGCCAACAAGATGATCTCCAGACGATAATGAACCCATGATAGCGGCTGTAATTGCAGCCATACCGGAACCAGTTATAATTCCACCATCGGCGTGCTCAAGAAGATCTATCTGTTTCGCAAGGGCTGTTGCATTTGGATGGCCTTCCCTAGCATATGTGTAACCTTGAATACGACCTTCGTATTGATCATCCAACATATCTGGGGTTTCAGACGCGTAAACAACTGACGGGTAGATAGGCGATACAACACTAGCACTTTCCCCAGGCTGCAGAGGAATAGGACGCTGAATGGTTTCATTTTTTTTTGACATTATTTTTAGCCTTCAACAATATCTAGGCTTTTCATAAATCTAATTGCATTAGCCTGGTAATTCTCTGCGCTTTTTAGCAGTCCATCTATCGTTACTTTATCGAGTTGCTTCACAACTTTACCTGGCATTCCCAAAACCATCGAACCATCGGGTATGCTTTTTCCTTCGGTGATTAAAGCCCCTGCCCCAATTAAACAATTTTTACCTATTTTCGCACCGTTTAGAATTGTTGCGCCCATTCCAATTAATGTATTGTCACCAATCGTGCACCCATGAAGCATTGCCTTGTGACCAATTGTACAGTTTTTGCCAATTGTTAGCGGGTACCCAATATCAGTATGTAATACACAATTTTCCTGGATATTGGATCCAAAACCCACAGATATTAGTTCATTGTCTCCTCTAAGTGTAGAACAGAACCAGACAGAAGATTTCTCGTTTAGACTAATCTTTCCAATTATATTTGCATCCGGCGCTACGAAAACACTCTCATGGATTATTGGAAAATTTCCTTCAAAAGCGTATACAGTCATTATCTATTCTCAAATTCGTTATTCAAATTCCGCACATCATCTACAATTCTAGGTTGTTGACTTAACTTTAATCTTTCGGCCTTAATTATTGTTTTTAAGTCATTTTCCGTCTTATCTAAATCATTATTTATCAAAACATAATCATATTCTGGCCAATGACTAATTTCATCACGAGCTAATGCCATTCTATTTTTGATGACGTCTTGATTATCTTTTGCTCGTGAATTCAATCTACGCTCCAGTTCAGCTATTGAAGGTGGAAGGATAAATAACGAAAGCGCGTGTTTTCCAAGCACGGAATTTCGAATTTGTTGACCGCCCTGCCAATCAATATCAAATAGTACATCTTGACCATTCTCAATTGCATTCGATACAGGTAGCTGAGGACTGCCATAAAGATTGCCGAATACCTCCGCATGTTCGAGCATTTCTTGATTATCAACCATTTTTAAAAAATCTTCTCTAGACTTAAAAAAATATTCGCGTCCATCTTTTTCGCCATCCCGAGGCTCTCGAGTAGTAGCAGAGATGGAGAATACGATATCTTTATCCCAAGCCCTCAACCTATCAGATAGCGTGGACTTTCCAGCTCCTGAAGGAGACGAAAGAATAATAATGAGACCTCTACGCATCTGGGTTATCGAAACTACCTAACTAAATAGCATTCTATGCAATGATTAACCTATTTTATACTCCAGGCCAAATAAACCCGCACTTTTAAAGTTATTAAACTGCCGCCTTAGCTACAGTACTACCGCCCCTACGAGCAACTAATTCTTCAGCCACTAAAAATGCTAATTCTAATGATTGACTTGCGTTAAGTCTGGGATCGCATGCGGTATGATACCTGTCTGACAGCCCTTCTTCTGTTACAGCCCGAACTCCGCCGGTACACTCTGTTACATCCTGACCGGTCATCTCGAAATGTACTCCCCCGGGAATAGTACCCTCGGCAGCATGTACCTGAAAGAACTCGCGGACTTCTTTAAGAACGCTTTCAAATGGACGTGTTTTATATCCGCTTGACGACTTAATTGTATTTCCGTGCATTGGATCACAGGTCCATACAACATTACTACCGCTTTCTTTGACTACTTTAATCAAGCGCGGCAAGTGATCTCCAACTTTCCCTGCACCAAAGCGTGCGATCAGTGTAAGTTTTCCTGCTTCATTCTCAGGATTCAATTTTTCTAGTAACTTTTTTAAATCATCCTCAGTCATTGTAGGGCCACATTTTAGCCCAATAGGATTTAAGACACCGCTACAAAAATTCACGTGAGCGCCATCGGGCTGTCTCGTTCGATCGCCTATCCAAATCATGTGGCCAGAGCCAGCTAACCAATTACCAGACGTCGAGTCTAGTCGAGTAAGAGCCTCCTCATACTCTAAAAGCAACCCCTCATGGCTAGTATAAAAATCTACTGTGCGTAGTTCATTTGATACATGACTATTCAACCCTGCTGCCTTCATGAAATCTAGCGCATCACTAATTCTATTAGCCATTTCTCTATATTTAGATGCTTTCTCTCCTTCAATAAAACCAAGTGTCCAACCATGGACCAGATGGACATCGGCATATCCACCTTTAGAAAAAGCTCTTAAAAGATTTAAAGTAGCAGCAGCCTGAGTATAAGCTTGAAGCATTTTAGATGGATTTGGAATTCTAGCTTCCTTGGTGAATTCTAACTCATTAATAATGTCACCTCGGTAACTAGGTAACTCAACTTCATTTATAATTTCAGTTGGAGCAGATCTTGGCTTGGCAAATTGGCCAGCCATCCTACCAACTTTTACAACGGGAACTTTCGCACCATAAGTAAGTACCATCGCCATTTGCAGCATAACTTTAAAAGTATCTCTTATCCCATCAGCACTAAATTGTTCAAAACTTTCAGCACAATCTCCACCTTGGAGCAGGAATGCATCTCCCTTAGATGCGGCCGCAAGTTCCTCCTTAAGAGACCTAGCCTCACCAGCGAAAACAAGTGGAGGATAATTTGACAACTGCTGCTCAACTTTTGCCAAAGCTGCATCATCAGTATAGTCTGGCATTTGAACACGTGGTTTAGCACGCCAATCAGATTTTTGCCATTCTTTCATCATTGGCTCCTCCTCAAAAAAGATACTGACATTAAGCTATAATTGATTTTTAAAAAAAGAACCATACCACTCGAATGAAATGACTTGACGTTGTTAAAAAAACTCACAAGGTATTTTAAGGTATTGCGTTTTAGCAGTCGAATTTAGTTGTGTCAGGCTCTAGCCATGAATTTTCGAGATGAAAAAGTTGTAATAGACATTGCTGCACCTGATAATTCACCGCGTCGTTTCGCTTTTCTTTTAATGAAGGATTTTACTTTATTGTCCTTTGCATCAGCCGTCGATGCACTTCGAATAGCCAACAGGATGTCAAATAAAACTATCTATAGTTGGTTGTTTCTAAGCGAAGACGGCAACCCGGTAGCTTGTTCAGCGGGCACATCGTTCAATGTTGACGACAATTTAATTGATTTGCATCGTGACGATACGATTATGGTTTGTGGTGGTATGAACATAAGTGAGACAACAACTAAACCTATTTTAAATTGGATCCGAAAAGAAACTCGACGTGGCTTAAAAGTTGGCGGTTTATGTACCGCAGCCTTTACCCTGGCTAAAGCTGGTATACTTGATGGTAAACGAGCCACAACTCACTGGGAAAACCAGGATAGTTTTTCAGAAGAATTTGTAGAAGTCGATCTTACAAAATCTGTTTTTATAATAGATGGAAATCGCATGACAACCGCAGGCGGAACATCTTCTATAGATTTATTTTTAAAAATAATTGCTGATGACCATGGTGAGGAATTAGCTAACGCTGTGGCAGATCAAATGATTTATAGTTCAATTAGAACGGATCAGGATAGTCAGAGACTATCTGTACCAACGAGAATAGGCGTGCGCCATCCAAAGCTCAGTCTCGTTATACAGATGATGGAAAAGAATATAGAGGAACCGATAAGTCCCTCAGTTCTTGCCAAAGACGTATCGATGTCTACCAGGCAGCTTGAAAGGTTATTCCGGCGATATTTAGATCGAAGTCCGAAGCGATATTATATGGAGTTGAGACTTCAAAAAGCTCGAAACTTACTTATGCAAACTGATATGAGCGTCATCAATGTAGCATTAGCATGCGGTTTTGCGTCACCATCTCATTTTTCAAAATGTTATCGAACACATTACAATACTACGCCTTATCGCGAGCGCGGATCAAAATCTTCCCGAATTACAATTTGAAGTAAAAGAGCTTATATAAAATTTACTTTTCCGGTATCATCCCACGCGGGTAAAACCTTAACATCAAGAGTAGAAACAAACCCATTGTTAATAAACGCATTTGAGCAACACTGTCTAATAAATGTAATCTAACAGGACTTTGAGGATCCATTGGCGCAGTTATGAGATCAACCAACCAATAACCTATCGGTTCGACTTGCACCCACAGGAACCAAACTAAAAAACCACCCAAGATCGATCCCAAATTACTTCCGGACCCTCCAACAATCACCATCACCCATATTAAAAAGGTAAAACGTAGTGGTTGATAAGCACCGGGTGTCAACTGCGCATCTAATGTAGTCATCATTGCTCCAGCTATTCCACATACAGCGGACCCAAGGATGAAAATTTGCAAGTGTCTAGATTTGATATCTTTACCCATAGCTTGTGCTGCAGTTTCATTATCTCTTATGGCCCTCATCATTCTTCCCCAAGGACTATTTAGAGCTCGCTGCGACAACCATACCAAAACAAGAAGGACTAAACCAAATAAACCCGCATAAGCAATCTTTACAAATAAAGTAGAAGCAGTTGTTGGATCTAAACCAAAACTTGCCGCTCGATTCACGAAATTCTCACTTGCCTGCAAGTCAATTTCGTATGGAACTGGCCGTGGAATTCCTGCAACATTCTTTACACCGCGGGTCATCCAATCTTCGTTCCTCAGAATTGCAATTATTATTTCAGATATTCCTAAGGTAGCTATGGCTAAATAATCTGATCTTAATCCTAGAGCAGTTTTTCCGATTATCCACGCAGCCCCAGCAGCCATTAAACCGCCTACAGGCCAAGCCAGCAGAACCGGTAGCCCTAATCCTCCAAGGTAACCTGTTGCAGCAGGATTTACTGCCTCAACGGCAACTACGCCGGGGGTCAGAATGGATTTATAAACGAAAAATGAACAGACCAAGAAAATGAGAATTGAAAAAAATCGCCATCTGGCATTTTTTATCTTTTTATAAACCCAAACAGAAAGGGTTATTGTTAAAACACCAAAGAGCAGTCCAGCCAAAATACGAGGCCCACCGGCATTCCACGCCTCTGGTACCGGCTGCATAGAAATCAAAACAGTGGCCAGACCTCCAAGCCCAACGAACCCCATTATGCCAACATTAAGAAGTCCAGCGATACCCCACTGAAGATTTACCCCTAGAGACATCACCGCACTGATTAATCCCATATTCAAAATAAATAAGGCTGAATTCCAACTTTGAATAAAACCAGTAATCACAATTAGCAAAAATACGGCTGCGAATAATAAATAAGTTTTAATATTATCCGTCATAACGATTTACCCTTAAAAAGCCCAGTTGGCTTGAAAAGAAGCACTACCAACAAGATTGCAAAACTTACAGCAAATTTATATTCAGTTGCCAACAGCTGCATTAGTCCACTAGGCGCGAATTGTTCTGGCAGTGTATACGTAAGAACCTTTTTCCAAGCATATGTAATAAACACTTCCGAGAATGCTATCAAAAAGCCACCGGCAATAGCACCAAGTGGATTTCCCAGTCCACCTACGATCGCAGCCGCAAATATCGGCAACAACAATTGAAAATATACAAATGGTTTAAAACTTTTATCTAAGCCATATAGGGTACCTGCAATTGTGGCCAGTGCAGCAACAATTAACCATGTATACAAGACAACCCGTTCCGGATTTATGCCAGAAAGCAAAGCAAGATCTTCGTTGTCAGAGAAAGCCCTCATCGACTTTCCAGTTCTCGTCCTATTAAGAAACCAAAATAAAAGGGCTACTACCATAACAGCAGTAATAACAGTAATAACCTGTGTTGTTTTGATTGCTAATCCTTCATCGAGACCAGTTAATTTCTTGAAATCCCTCGCCGAAATTATGAAGCGAGATCCATCTGAGAAACGTTGATCGCCTACCCCAATAATAAATCGAACTAAACCATTGTAAACGAACATAATTCCTAGAGATACAATTAATAAGATTACAGGAGCTGATTTTTGCTTACGGTAAAAACGTAATACCACGCGATCCGTTCCAAGAAGTAATAATGCAGTCAGAACTATTGCTATCGGCAGTGCAAGAAGAGCAGTGGGTAGCGGAGCAATAGATACGCCGATACTTTGAAACCACCAAGTAAACAAAATTGCCACCATGGTACCGAAGGCCATTGTGTCACCGTGTGCAAAATTAGAAAATCGAAGAATCCCATAGACCAATGTGACCCCGAGCGCACCTAGTGCTAACTGGCTGCCGTAAGTTATTGCAGGAATTATAACAAAATTGGACAACACAATTACAGCGTGAAGAAATTCCATATCTATCCTCCCAAGAAGGATTTTCGGACCTCTTTATCGGCCAATAAATCCTTTCCAGAGCCAGAAAACGCATTACGCCCTTGAACAAGAACAAATCCTTTGTGAGCAATTTCAAGAGCCTGTCTCGCATTTTGCTCTACCATTAAAATCGAAATACCAGATTTTGCCACATCGATAATTCTATCGAATAATTCATCCATAACTATTGGCGAAACTCCTGCGGTAGGCTCATCCAACATTAATACCGACGGCTTAGTCATCAGTGCACGTCCAACCGCGACCTGCTGTCTTTGGCCTCCCGATAATTCTCCAGCGGACTGATTACGCTTTTCAAGTAAAACAGGGAATAGATTAAAAACCTGTTCCATTGTAACAGAAAAATCATCTGTTCTTATGAATGCACCCATTTCCAAATTTTCCTGAACGGTCATTGAGGTAAATATATTTTGGTTCTGAGGCACAAACCCCATGCCTTTTAAAACTCTATCTTGAGGCGTTAGCTTGGAAATATCTTCTCCATCAAGTTTTACTTTACCTTCTCCAAGACTTAGCATACCAAAAATTGCTTTCATTGCAGTGGACTTGCCCGCACCATTAGGACCAACAATTACAGCAATTTCTCCGGGTTCTACAGAAACGGTGCAGTCATGAAGAATATCGGGGCCATTACCATATCCACCAGTCATAGACTCCCCGATTAAATACGGCTCACTCATTGCACAACATTCTTTTCTTTGTTTTTAAGCCCTGTTCCTAAATAAGCCTCTATCACTTGCTCATTATTTTTTATTTCACGTAAGGAACCTTGCGCTAGTACTTTACCTTCTGCCATACAGATCACAGGATCACAAAGCTTCTCAATAAAATCCATATCGTGTTCAATGACGACAAAAGTATAACCTCGTTCTCTATTCAAACGCTTGATAGCATCTGCAATAGTATTCAATAAGGTTCTATTAACCCCTGCTCCAACTTCATCAAGAAAAACAATCTTGGCATCGACCATCATTGTCCGGCCTAATTCTAATAATTTCTTTTGCCCACCTGAAACTTGACCAGCTTTCTCATCAGACAAATGGGATATGGTCAAAAACTCTAAAACTTCGTCTGCCTTCGCTGTTAACGCTCTTTCCTGATCGGCAATCCGCTTTCTACCAAACCAAGTATTCCATAAAGTTTCCCCGAATTGATTGGACGGTACCATCATAAGGTTTTCACGACACGACATCGAAGCAAATTCGTGAGCGATTTGGAAAGTCCTCATAACTCCTTTGTCGAACAATTGATGAGGAGCTAGGCCCGTAATATCCTCACCAGCAAGTAACACCTGGCCGTGAGTTGGTTTATGCAAACCAGCAATAGCGTTAAATAGAGTGGTTTTTCCTGCACCATTTGGTCCGATTAAGCCTGTTATAGACCCCTGCTCTATTGTTAAAGAGACACCGTCAACAGCATGAAAGCCACCAAAATGCTTATGTAAATCCTGTATTTCGATCAACGGCAAATCCCTTAGAAATAATCCTACTAAAGAATACAGCCCGGCCTAATAAAACCGGGCTGCAAAAATAGAAACTATTCAATGATAATTATCGGAAAGCTACTGTTGTATCTTTTCCACCCTTCATGACTACTTCACGATAGGTACCTGAAGCTTCTCCTGGTCCAATTAGCTCAACGCCAGAAGCACCCACATAATCAATGTCTCCGCCACCGCGTAAAATTTCTAGACCTTTGGCCAACTCTCCGGCACCGATTTTAGTACCAGGTGCATTTGCAACCTTCATAATATGATCTTTATAATCTGCTGGATCTTTTGAGTCAGCAGACTGCATAGCCAACATAATTAATGCTGCTGCGTCATATGACTCAGGAACAAATGGTGAGGTAGCGTTAAATGCACCACCAACAAGCGCCGTAAAGCTTTCAGCTAGCTCAGTAGAAGGCGCAGGGTGCTGACCGGTTGATCCGTCAATATCAGACCCAAATTTAGACAGAGTGTCACTGATCATACCATCTGGGAAGTGAAATGTATCAAACGCACCTGAATCCAGTGAGGCTTGAATAATAGCTCCGCCGCCCTGATCGACATAACCTGCGACAACTAGCCTGTCTCCACCAGCGGCAGCCAAAGCAGCAACTTCTGACGAATAATCAGCCTTTCCTTCTTCATGCGGAGCATTGATGGTTATAGTACCACCTGCTGCTTCATAAGCCGACTGAAAAGCATCTGCCAAACCTTTTCCATAGTCATTGTTTGTATATGTGACAGCGACAGACTTTATGCCTTGATCCATAAGAACTTCCGTCATCACGACACCCTGTCTGGCGTCTGATGGGGCAGTTCTGAAAAACAAACCCTTGTCCTCATTATTATTGTGAGAAAGACCTGGACTTGTTGCTGACGGAGAAACCATCACCATCCCGTTTGGAAGTGCTACATTCATCAATGCAGCGCCTGTGACACCTGAACAATCGCCACCAACAACACCATCTACGCCGTCAGCAGTAATAAGTCTTTCAATCGCTGCTTGAGCTGCACCAGAGTCAATACAAGTTGTGTCAGCTCTCACGGCCTTAACTTTTGCGTTATCAAGCAGTGCACCACTATCATTTACTTCACTGATAGCAAACTCTGCTCCCGGTCCCATTTCCGCGACCATAGATTCAATAGGACCTGTAAATCCTAGGAACACACCAATTGTGACCTCCTTGGCATGTCCACCTGCGAAAGCTGATGCAGCAACAGAAGTAGCCAACGCAGTTCCGATTAGTAATTTCTTCATAAGTATATCTCCCTTTAATGGGTTACAATTACAGCGTTCTTTATTGCTAAATTCAACCCTTTATTTGTAGCTTCAAGGCTAATCATAAATAATCAATATCGTCAACGAGTTAACCAGAAATAATGTGTTAAAGCCATTAAAATATAAGGTTCAACTCTTAACCTTCAAACTATAGATCTCTCCAAAAAAGGTTGACCCTTTATTACTCTATCCCAAGAAAACGGGGAAAGGTCCAGTGAGCGAAACCCCCGGTAAATTATCAATTCCGATAGTCCCCGCCCGGTTGCAGGAGCCTGCTGTAGCCCATGTCCAGAGAAACCATTCGCAAAATATAAATTCTCAATTGCAGGATGACACCCTAATATCATATTCTGATCCAAGACATTATATGCGTAATGTCCTGCCCAGTAGTTCCTCACTTTAATTGCTTCAAAATAACTTGATCTGTTAGCCAAAGCAGGCCAGATGATATCATCAAATTCAGTGTAATTCGGAGTAAAGTCATTAAAATCAACGTCCAAATCTTCTTTTGGAGTGCAACCGCATATAAAAACGTTGCCTTCAGGTCTGCAGTAAACACCTGTACTATCTACCATCAAAGGCAGTAAACCCATATTTACCGCTGCCGATCCCTGCGGAGACTGCTCACAATCAAAAACAAATACAGTTCTTTTTCTTGGCACAACTGGCACAGTTATTCCTGCATATTTTGCTATTTTACCAGCTCGCGACCCAGCAGAATTTACAAAATAATCAGCCTCAATTTTTTTTCCAGACTTTAATTTGACAGACTTAAGTGATTGTTTTTCGACATTAAACCCAATCGCTTCATCCTTAATAAACCTGACACCTAAACTTTCTGCTTTCCGTTTAAATCCATTCAAGAAATCCGCATTATCAAACCAACCCTCCCCAGATCTACCGTAAGAAGCCAATTTGATGTCAGCAACATTTAAATGCGGAAATGAAGAAGCCAACTCGGACTGCGACCAAAGAACTACATCTGCATCATTGGCTAATTGCACACTATAATTTTGTTTCATAATCTCAACCTGAGCATCAGTTTCCGCCAGAAATAAATATCCGCCTGCATGAAATTTTAAATCAGGCCGGTCATTCTCAACAGACATCAATTCATGAAAACTTGTTAAAACTTCATAACCATACTGACTAATCTTGATATTCAACGCATTTGAAAACTGTGTTCTGATTGAAGATGCTGAGAGTGTTGATGAAGAATAAGTATACGCTGGATCAGGCTCTAGCACTATCACCGAGCCAGAAAAATCAGGATTAGAAGACAGAAAATAAGCTGTAGCACAGCCTACTATTCCCCCTCCAATCACAATAACATCGCACCTATCTTCCATTTCGTTTCTCAATAAGTGAATAAATTTTTATTTTGACTGATTATTCAGAGCATTTTTCCTTATGTCACTCAATGACTGTCTCGGAACAAGAGATTCTGAAGAAACGTTTAAGTCTAAAACAGCACCTCTTTCCGAATTAAGCGCACTTTCAAATGCAACATAAAATTCATCTGTTGTCCCGACACGTAAACCCAAGAAACCAAAAGATTCTGCTAAAGCGGTAAAATTAGGATTAACAATGTCTGTACAACTTACTCTACCAGGATAATTTTTTTCTTGATGTACACGTATTGTGCCATAAGAAGAATTATTTAATATTAAAATTATTGGGAAAATTCCTATTTGAGCTGCCGTTGACAACTCCTGACAGGTCATTTGGAAATCACCATCGCCAGCAAAACAAACTACTGTCCGATCGGGGAATGCACTCTTAGCAGCAATAGCCGCTGGAACACCATACCCCATAGCTCCACTTTGAGGTGCAAGTAGTCGCGAATAACCTGCAAATTGATAAAACTTATTCGGCCAAACTGCAAAATTACCGGCACCATTAGTAATAATAACATCTGAGGGAAGAACTTTCTGTAAATACTGCATCACTAACCCCATATCCACCATGGACGGCTGTTTAGGAGCGATCAAACTGTCTAGATAATTGCGTCGCGCAGATGAAAACCAATCCTCCCAACGGCCGGAAACATTTTCTAGACATCTAGAAAATTCATTGGGATCGGCATGTATTGCAATATCAGGTAGATATATTTTTCCTAATTCACTTTCCGCACTGTGAACGTGTATTAACTTTTGATCCGGTATCGGTACCTTCAGAAGGCTATAGGCATCAGTAGTCATTTCGCCAAACCTAATATTAATCGCAATAATTAAGTCACTAGCAACAATTAACTCTCTAACATGAGCTGGCATACCAACACCAGCTTCGCCACAAAACGCACTGGAAAAGTTATCAAATTGATCTTGATATCTAAACGCGGCTACTACTGGGATCTTAGAAGCTTCTGCAAAACTCTTTAACGCATTTTGACCAGATTGAGACCAAGTACTGCTACCTATTATTATTAAAGGTCGTTTACAGTCTGATAATGCGAACTGAACCTTCTCAATAGTCTCACTAACAGGAACGCCTTTCTCAATATGAACAGGACTGATCAAGGGCAAGGCATCAGTCTCATCTGTTAAAATATCCTCTGGCAATGCTACTACAACAGGTCCTGGACGCCCAGATACCGCTGTTAACCACGCTCTTGAAATAATTTCTGGTATTCTGTCTGCTTCATTAATCTCTACCGACCATTTTGCGACGTCTCTAAATGCGGTTTCATAATCAATTTCTTGGAATGCCTCCCGTCCTTTTAGTGCAGTCCCAACCTGTCCAACGAATAAAATCATTGGCGAACTATCTTGCCTCGCAGTATGCACTCCAATAGCTGCGTTCATGGCCCCAGGGCCACGCGTTACAAAACAAAGGCCTGGCTCCTGTGTAAGTTTGCCATGCGCTGAGGCCATAAAAGCCGCTCCACCCTCATTTCTACATAAAATGAAATCAAAATCTTCCCGCTTATCATAGATTGCATCCAGAACTGCCAAATAGCTTTCACCAGGAATACCAAACGCTTTTTTGGAACCAAGAGCCAAAAGGCAATCTATTAGAATTTCACCACCGGTAGCCATAATTGTGAACAAACTTTCTTCATTTACTCGGTATTGTTGATTAGCAAAGGTACTTCGTCAACCACGCAAAAGCCTGCACATCTATTTTTATAGCAAATCCCTGACAATTGACTTTTTGATAATAACTTCGATCTAAATTAAGGAAACACTTAGACGCTAGAGAAGTTTACCGTCGCATAAAATTATAAATATAATTAATTTCACTACTGACAGACCTTTAGTGAAAAAGTAAAATCTAAATTATAGAATATAAAAACATATGAATATATATTTTAAATAGTATACCTAATATCAAAAAAATAATTTTATAAATAAAAACAATGTACAAATGCGTTACCTTAATCCTTTCAGCTGGATACTCAACAAGAATGCGAGGCGCCGATAAGCTACTGGAGAACATAGATGGAATGACACAGCTTTATCGTATTGCTAAAGCTGCTGCGGAAAATGGTGATACCTACATTACCCTTCCGTTTAGAGACCATCCGCGAGAAGCGGTACTGGCATCAATGTCGATTACAAAGATATATTTAGATGATAAGAACACCGGAATGGGTTCCTCAATTTCGGAAGGTGTGAAGAATATACAAAGCGAAGACGCAAACGTTACCGGAATTATAATAATACCTGCGGACATGCCTCTGATAGACTACAACGCTATACAAGCCTTTTTTACTGCCCACCCAAAATTTCCGCAGTCAATCATCCAAGCTGTAGATGATAATGGACCAGGGCACCCAGTATTATTTCCTCGTCAGTATTTCAAAGACCTTATTATGTTGGAAAATGAGACGGGAGGAAGAAGAATTATTAAAAAATCAGAAAATACAAAAGTATTAAAATTTAGAGGTAGTGTTGCGACACTTGATTTGGATACTCCGGAAGATTGGGAAACATGGCGGAACGGAAGAGCGAATTAGCGGCGAAATAATGAATAGAAAACAATCAGGGCCATGCAAACATTAGGCAGACAAAGTCAATAAATACGCTGTATCATCTTTAGTGTCAGCCTCACATTTATCACCATAAATCCTTACCTCAGATACATTTGCTACTAATCCCGTTTCTTTTAACATTTCGAGCACGCTATCGAAACCTAAGCTATGCCAATGCTCTGAATTCACAGACAAAACTGCCAGACCTCCTGTTGATAAAATTCTTGTGATTTCAAATAGTGCTTCTGGGCCAACATGCCCGTGGGTAAAAGTTCCTGAACTTACAATCCCATTATAAGTATTATCTAAAATAGGAAGACCTTTCGAAAGATCGCCCACAATACTTTTTGAGTAAATACCTTTTTTTTCCGCCACTAAAAGCATTTCCTCGGAAATATCTGTGGCATGCATTTCTATTTTATTAAATTTACTAATTTCAATACCCAATAGTCCAGTACCAGCTCCGACATCTAATACTGGGCCTTTACCGTTAAGTTTTATAAATTGAGTTGCCACCTGATATGGCAATATATAGTCCATTACACCTGCAAAATCTATGTCATAATCTTCAGCCCAGCCTCGATAAAAATCAACATTGTCCTCAGGAGACGAAAGATTATACGCTTTTTGAAGATTTTTATGTTTTTTAGATTCGTTTTGCTCAGACATTTTATTTAGAATCTCTATTTTTAATTATCGTTATTGCTGAATGTTATTATTTTAATCTAGCTTCTCTTTTGCACTTTTGAGAACAATATTTTACCTCTTCCCAGACCTTTTCCCACTTTTTCCTCCAAAAAAAAGGCCGGTTGCATACGCCGCAAACTTTTTGCGGTAAGTTTTGTTTTTTTTGCATTTTCATTATTTAATAGTATGTCTTTCCCAATATTTTTAAATGTATGATGTATTTAGAGCATATAATACCGATAGAGCTTTCAGAGACCAACCCACAAGGAGCAATTATGAATAACAAAGATGAGATAAATAAAAAAAAGCAACTAATGAGAACTACTGCTATTGGGATTGGTATCGCAGGGCTTGTATGGGACACAATCGTAAATCAACCAATGAACCCGACTTCTTTAATCTTATATTTTATCGCAGTAGGGCTTTTTGCATTCTCTTTTGTTTATAAGAAAAACTAAATTCTTTAATTTAAGAGCACCATCCTAACAAAATACAAACTCTGTACTAGGAAATATTCCAATATTAATTAAAATATTTAAATAAAAATTAAAAATGGAGCATCAAATGAAAGTCATAACATCGGTTGAATTATCAAAAGGTTACGAACATTGGAAAGAGTTATTTCTATCAAATGAGGACTTCAGACAAAAAAACCAAATTAATGTAGTCGCTTATGGACACGAAGCTGATAACGAAAACAAAGTTTGGGCTGTAATGGACATTCCCTCCATGGAACACATGATGAGCTTAATAAATGAACCGGAAATGATAAAACTACGGGAAGAAGCTGGAGCAATATTAGAGACGCAAAGAATGATAAAACTAATCACTTAATATCGAAACGCTTACATCTGCCGATTGAATATTTAGTAAAATGTGGCCGGCTCTTTCAGATACTGGGGGGTATTATGAAAGGCCGACCTTTTTTTAATATGGGAGGTATTAAAAACACTGTAGGTACGGTTGCATTTCCAGCATGGATCAAAAAAATAGAAAATAATTATTTATCGATTATTATCATCACCTCGTTACGTCTTAGAAAACCTGGTGTAGTTGGATCGTTGTAAAAAAGAAATTTAGGGCTTGAGCTTTCAGTGTAACCATTTAACCCCAACCATCTTTTTAAAACGCTGGCTTTTCGAGTCAACAAGCTAGTGTCAGCTACTCCGCTAAACCTAATAACAGCTGCTAAACTTGGTTGAATTTCTTCAAAGTAAATTTCATCATTTGCAGGTTTTGGTAGGTTATCAATATTGTATTTTGACGGCATAGCAAATGAAACTGTCCAGTTTTCACTCTCATCATTTGTTGTCTGAATAACAGGAGCTGTCATTGATATTTTTTCACTATCTCTTTCTTTAGCACCAATATATCTTACAAGTGGCTGAAAGCCATTCCGTAGCGCATTGTATTGATTGCCGTACACTTTTACTGAAGACATCAGAATTTTATCATAACTGCGTACTTCTATATCATTTTCTTTTCTGACAACTTTATATTTTGGCTGCTCCAAAAATTTAGGCAGCATGAACCATGCTAGCACTACAAATAAGAGGCTAAAGCAGATAGCTATAATAGAAATTTTAATCATTACAACTCAAACTGATAAAATAATCCTACAATCTAACTAGTTGTTTTCAAACCATTTATATCTGAAACTTCACTAGCATTTAACGGAGGGTTTTTTTGGACCTCTTGATATTCTTTATCTGTGAAAACCTTTGAACGCGTAAGGAAACGCTTACCCGTTGGCCCTTCTAGAGAAAACATTCCTCCTCTACCAGGAACCACATCAATAATTAATTGCGTGTGCTCCCAATAGGCATATTGATCATGAGCTATAAAAAAAGGTTGCCCATTTATTTTACCCAAATAAATGTCCCTAGATCCTACTTTAAATTCGTTTCTAGGAAAACACATTGGCGCGGAACCATCACAGCAACCTCCCGATTGATGAAAGACTAAATCGCCATGTATATCGACGAGCTCATTTACTAACTCTTCTGTAGCTTCAGTAAATGTCAACAGTTCCACCATGATAACATCCTTTGTAATTAAGGGTGCCCCCGCTGTAAAAGCGGAGGCACAAAATTCCTAGAAAAATCCGTCTGGTTCTTCTGCGTAAGACACTAAGACATTTTTTGTTTGCTGGTAATGGTTCAGCATCATCTTATGGGTTTCACGGCCAATTCCAGAGTTCTTATAGCCTCCAAAAGCAGCATGTGCAGGGTATGAGTGATAGTTGTTCACCCAAACTCTACCAGCCTGGATGCCACGGCCCATCCTATAACATGTATTTGCATCTCTAGACCAAACACCAGCCCCTAAGCCATAAAGAGTATCGTTGGCTATCGATAACGCCTCTGCCTCATCTTTAAACGTGGTTACTGATACAACCGGTCCAAATATTTCTTCTTGGAAGATTCTCATAGAATTATCTCCCTTGAACGCAGTTGGAGCGACATAATAACCACCACTAAGCGACCCTTCCATCTGACGCTTTCCGCCGCCAAAAAGAACTTTTGCACCTTCTTGAACGCCAACATCCATATAGGACATAATTTTTTCGAACTGCTCATTTGACGCTTGAGCACCAACTTGGGTATTGAGATCAAAGGGAGTGCCGCAATTCAGCATATTTACTCGCTCCTCAACCATAGCCATGAACGGTTCGTAAATATCTTCATGAATAACGGCTCGAGATGGACATGTGCAAACCTCACCCTGATTAAAGTAAGCGTGCAAGAAGCCCTCAACACATCGCGATATATATGCATCATCTCCGTCCATTACATCCTTAAAGTATATATTTGGACTTTTACCGCCCAGCTCTAGTGTGACCGGAATAAGGTTTTCTGATGCATATTGCATGATCAGTTTCCCAGTCGTAGTTTCACCAGTAAAACCGACTTTTGCGATACGATTGCTTGAAGCCAATGGTTTCCCTGCTTCCACACCGAACCCTTGTACAATATTCACAACCCCAGGAGGTAGCAAATCCTCTATTAATTCCATCAAAACACAGATAGAAAATGGCGTTTGCTCAGCCGGTTTCAACACAACTGCATTACCAGCTGCCAACGCCGGTGCAAGCTTCCAGGCAGCCATTAATATCGGGAAGTTCCACGGTATAATTTGACCGACAACACCTAGCGGCTCGGGATAATGATATGCCATCATTCCAAGAGCAGAGTTTCCACCCCCAGATTGCATCCCATCAATATTGCCAATTGTACCTTCTTGAGAACGAATAGCACCTGCAAAATATCTAAAATGATCAACTGTTAGAGGAATATCAGCGGCATGACCTTCTCTAATTGGTTTCCCATTATCAAGTGTTTCGGCAAGAGCAAGCATTTCGGTATTTTGCTCAATGCGATCTGCTATTTTAAGTAAAATATTTGCCCTTATTGCAGGGCCAGTTTTACCCCAATCAGGGGCTGCCTTATGGGCAGCATCTAAAGCTAGCTCGATGTCTTTAGAATTAGATCGCGGGATTTCACAAATTACTTTTCCAGTAGTTGGCGAAGTATTTTCAAAGTATTTCCCGTCTTTTGGCGCGCACCATTCACCACCGATATAATTTTCATATCTGCTTTTTGGCATTAATTTCGCGCCATCGTCACCTGGGTAAACAAATAGTGTAGAATTATCTAACATATATATCTCCATTCGATAATTTCTCGTGGCAAAAATTGCCACGCGGAAAAGTCTAATTAATATTAGGGGACTTACTTTGATAACAAATTTGGCGTTTTAGTGTAGTAAAAACTGGCTTGGCTTTGATTAGCCGAAGTATATCGTCCTCTCCCCAATTAACAGCGTATTTTCCTTAGATGGAAAGTCAACATTATTGTACCAATTGAGGTAGGATAAATTGTCTCGCATCGGTCACGCAATATAAGTCGACGGTACACCGAGTTTTTTATTAATCTATCTGGATATAATTACTAATGCGATAATGGTGCCCAAGGAGAGACTCGAACTCTCACGATGTTACCATCGGGGGATTTTGAATCCCCTGCGTCTACCATTCCGCCACTTGGGCTATGTTGTTGTCTAATATTAGAATTTATAAAGGTCCAGAGCAAAGTGCACTTGACGTTAAATGTATTAAATGCTTGATCTTCCAAAAAATAAGGCTGCAATGATTAAAATTCTTTACAACAAAACAATGGAACTTGCAGGACACCCGCAGGCTATATACTTCTTAGCAATAGTATCTTTTATTGAAGCTTCGTTTTTTCCAATTCCACCAGATGTGATGCTTATCCCAATGGTATTAATGCATCCTTCTCGTGCATGGTTATATGCATTAGTAGCAACTATTTGCTCTGTATTAGGGGGTATTTTTGGTTATTTAATTGGTGCTTTTTCCTACGAACAATTCGCACAACCTATTCTATATACACTCGGCAAAGAAGCGCAAATGGCAAGTTTCTCCCAAAAATACAACGAGGTAGGTCTATGGGCAGTTATCACCGCTGGCGTCTCACCCATACCCTTTAAAGTAATCACTATAATGTCAGGTGCTACCAACTTAAATTTTATGGTTTTTGTGGGTGCATCATTAGTTTCTCGGGGAATTCGATTTTTTATAGTCGCAGGTCTCTTGAATTTCTATGGACACGAAATAAAAATTTTCATTGAGAGATATCTTAACTGGGTCTTCATGCTTTTTGTCATATTACTTTTATTTGGGTTTATTGGGATAAAATTAATATGAATCAAAAAAGAGTAACTTTTATAGCAATCTTAGGGTCAGCGTTATTACTTCTTGGAGCTCTAGGTTTTCAGCACCTGGGAGGTTTACCTCCATGTAAGCTGTGCATTTGGCAACGCTATCCTCATGTTCTTGCTATAATTTTTGGTGTAATCTATTCTTACACCTCGATAGGGACAATAGCATTTATTCCTGCTGTCGCTACATTTTCAAGCGCAGGAGTTGGAGCATATCACTTCGGAATAGAACAAGAGTTTTGGCTAGGCCCAAATACATGTTCATCTGGTAATGTAGACAACATTTCGACAGACGCTTTGATCGAACAGATCATGTCTGCTCCATTAACAAAATGTGATGAGATTTTATGGTCATTCCTCAATATTTCTATGGCAGGATGGAACACAATATTTTCAGCTATTCTGGGGCTATTATGGATAAGTTTATTCTTCAAATTCCACCAAGAAAAATCTACTAACTGAAATTTAAAGGTGTCTAAATCAGGCTGTTGATACGGACTCAACCAAACCTTTAAAAAAACCTACTCCATCTAAATTCCCGTGAGCTTTTTCCGAAGCCCGTTCAGGGTGCGGCATCATACCTAAAACTCTTCTATTACTGGATAAAATTCCTGCTATATTCTCAATTGAGCCGTTGGGATTATCACAATAAGTAAAAGCAATTAGATCCTGATCTCTCATCGTTTCGATATCAGGCACGTCAGCATTATAGTTTCCATCGTGATGAGCAATCGGAAGTCTGATAACATTCGAAGGATTATATTTATTTGTAAAGATACTGTTGGCCGTTTCGACATTAAGATCCACAGTTTTACAAATATACTTCAAGCCAGAATTGCGCAAAAGCGCTCCCGGTAAAAGTCCAGTTTCAGTAAGAATTTGAAAACCATTGCATATCCCAACTATATATCCGCCACGTTCAGCATGAGAAATTATAGATTTACATATCGGAGAATTTGCGGCAATTGCCCCAACCCGCAGGTAATCACCAAAAGAGAACCCCCCTGGTATTGCAACAAGATCTATCCCTCGCTCAAGTTCAGAGTCCTTATGCCAGATTTTTGAAACTTCAAAACCAACCATTTCTAAAGCAACCGCAAGGTCTCTATCACAGTTAGAGCCCGGGAAAACTATAACAGCTGCTTTCATTATAGGATCTCGATTTCAAAATTTTCGATTACTGTATTAGCTAATAATTTGTTACACATTTTATCCAACTCAGAACGAACTTGACCTTTATCCGATCCATCGATTTCAAGTTCTATTACCTTACCTTGTCGGACTCCAGTTACACTCTCAAATCCTATATTATTAAGCGCATGCTTAATTGCCTCACCTTGTGGATCAAGAACGCCATTTTTTAACATTATTTTTATGCGAGCTTTCATTTTACCTACTTAACCAACCTGGGCTCAGCCACTTTAGAATTAGAGGGCTGAATTACCCCTAATCGCATTGCTACCTCTGAGTACGCATCGGTTAGATTTCCCAAACCTCTCCGAAAAACGTCCTTATCTAACTTTTCGCCTGAATCTATATCCCACAACCTGCAGCTATCGGGACTGATCTCATCGGCAATTACTAATCTCTGAAAATCTGACTCAAAAACTCTGCCTATTTCAATTTTGAAATCCACAAGTCTTATGCCTACTCCGTAGAATATTCCAGACATAAAATCATTTACTCGCAATGCTAAACTAAGAATTTCATCCATTTCTTGATGAGAAGCCCAGCCAAAAGCGGCTATATGTTCTTCTGAAACTAATGGATCACCTAAACTGTCGTCCTTATAGCAGTACTCCACCAAGGGGCGAGATAACTGCCTTCCCTCTTCCAAGCCAAGCCTTTCACATAGAGTACCAGCAGCAAAATTTCTGACTATAACCTCTAACGGGATAATTTCACATGATGAAATTAATTGTTCACGCATATTAAGACGTTTTAGAAAATGTGTGGGTATCCCAATATTATTAAGCCCCACCATGAAAAATTCACTTAGGCGATTGTTTAAGACGCCTTTTCCTTCGATTATTTCCTTCTTCTTTGCATTAAATGCTGTCGCATCATCCTTGAAATACTGCACCAATGTACCTGGCTCAGGCCCCTCATAAAGAATTTTTGCTTTACCCTCGTAAACTTTAGTACGTCTGGCCATTTACTAACTTTCATAAAACAGTGGGGCACTAGCCACGCTCTTACTAAAAGAAAAGTATTTCGGCAACCAGTTCAGAAAGTTAAATTGAATATAATTGAATTTATAGCATAACTTTTTATCAGAATTTGAACGAGACTTTAGGTAAAAATACCGATAGAGCATCATCAGGGCCATCGAGACGGAAAAAAAGCGTTACGTACTAATATTTTTATAGAACGTTTTTTCTTTGTTAATTCATAACGCTAGAAAAACATAAAATATTGCCTCAAAAATAGTCGGCTTTGAAGTAATCAATGTCGTTAATTGGAAAGTTCAAACTATTGAAAGGATAGAAAGCTGTGAATATAATATATATTGCCAATCTTTTATGTAACTTAAGGGAATAGGTATGGAAGAAGAAGAAGATATCATTCTGGCTGATTTGGACGATGAAGAGTTAGTCCAACAAATGTTTGATGACCTTTACGACGGCCTCAAAGAAGAGATCGAGGAAGGAGTAAATATTCTTCTGGAACGCAAATGGGAGCCATATCGAATTCTTACCGAGGCTCTTGTTGGTGGAATGACTATTGTTGGTCAAGATTTTAGGGATGGAATATTATTTGTTCCTGAGGTTTTGCTAGCAGCTAATGCTATGAAAGCAGGAATGTCTATACTTAAACCCTTGCTCGCAGAAACCGGAGCCCCCAGAGTTGGCAAAATGGTAATAGGAACTGTGAAGGGTGATATTCACGATATAGGCAAAAACTTAGTCTCAATGATGATGGAGGGCGCTGGCTTTGAAGTTGTCGACTTAGGTATTAACAACCCAGTAGAGAATTATTTGGATGCTTTGGAACAGGAATCTCCCGACATTTTAGGTATGTCAGCTCTACTGACCACTACTATGCCTTATATGAAAGTAGTTATTGACACAATGGTAGAACAAGGCATTAGAGAAGACTATATTGTACTGGTTGGCGGAGCTCCATTAAACGAGGAATTCGGAAAAGCTATTGGAGCAGACGCGTACTGCCGAGACGCCGCTGTTGCAGTTGAAACTGCAAAAGAATTTGTTGCTCGAAAGCATAATCAGCTTTCAGCTTAAATTTAAGTTTCAGTTAAGCAGTCCTTCTGAGCAATATTGGAAGTATTATGGACTTATTGGATGACGATGGCCTCACAAATGGTACTCTAACTTTAAGTAATTCCAAAGATGGCACCTTAGTGATAGCATGCGGCGCTATAGCAAGGGAGATAATCGCGATTAATGAAAACCTCTGCTGGGATAACATTTCCATTAAATGCCTACCTGCTATATATCATAATCACCCAGAAAAAATCACGCCAGCAGTCATTGACGTGGTAAAAAATAATAAACAAAAATATCAAAAAATCTATGTTGCATACGCTGATTGTGGAACCGGAGGCATGCTTGAGAAAGCGTGCAAAGATCTTGGCGTCGAAATGATTCAAGGACCTCATTGCTATTCTTTTTTTGAGGGTAATATCAGCTTTGCAAAAAGATTGAACCCAACTGCTTTCTTCCTAACTGATTTTTTAGCACGGCAATTTGATGCTTTTGTTTGGAGTCCATTGGGTTTGGACAAACATCCCGAACTTATTGATGCTTATTTTGGGAATTACACAAAATTAGTATACTTAGCACAAACGAATGATGAAGTTCTTAAGAAAAAGGCAGCGGAGTGTGCAAGAAAGTTAAATCTTGAATTTGAATATAAACTAACAGGATACGGTGACCTCAAAAATACGTTTATAAAATGGAAAGAAGCTATTGATTAATTAATTCTGCCTCAGCTATTTTTTTAATTCGATCCACCATTGCATTCAAACCATTTGATCTTTGCGAAGATAAATGTTCGGTCAAACCCAATTTACCCAATTCGGTTACTGCATCGACATTTACGA
>ENA-OSEY01000304-OSEY01000304.1-marine-metagenome-genome-assembly--contig:-NODE-304-length-36195-cov-4.579157_pt1 | contig 36195 bp, 29 predicted proteins | sample MGYA00248465_ERZ534230 | MGnify/ENA primary metagenome ERZ534230 (study PRJEB26409, sample SAMN06344110) | marine metagenome | isolation source: Sea water from surface | place: Atlantic Ocean:Southern... | reverse complement strand
CGACAGCAGCACCAGAAGCGTCGCCACGGCGAGAATGGTCGGGCTGATCTGCTCGCGAATGCCCGACCACATCTGGCGCGGAATGGTACGTTGTTCAGGGCTGGCTAGGAACAGCACTGCCACCACCTCGTCAAAGGAGGTGATGAAAGCGAACAGGCCGCCGGAAATCACCCCCGGGATGATCAGCGGCATCTGCACCTTGAAAAAGGTCTGGATCGGCCCGGCGCCAAGCGAGTTCGCGGCCCGAACCAGCGACTTGTCGAAACCGACCAGCGTCGCCGTCACGGTGATGATCACGAAGGGCGTGCCAAGTACCGCATGCGCCATGATGACCCCAATATAGGTCTGGCTCAGCTGGATCTTGGAATAAAAGAAGAACATGCCGGCGGCGGTGATCACCAGCGGCACGATCATCGGCGAGATCAGGATCGACATGATCAGCCGGCGATAGGGCATTTCCGACCGGCTGAGGCCGATCGCGGCAAGCGTGCCCAGCGCGGTCGACAGCAGGGTTGCGCAGATGCCGATGAAGAAGCTGTTGCGGATGGCACGCATCCATTGCGCGTTGTTCCAGGTATCGGCAAGCCAGGCCATGTCGAACGGCGCGTCGGGAGCGGCCATGCCGTTGCGGAAGATATCCTTGTACCAGCGCAGCGAAAACGCCTCGGGATCCAGCGACAGCATGCCCGGCGTGAAGCTGAAATAAGGCTCCACATTGAAAGACAGCGGCAGGACGATCAGCACCGGCAGGATCAGGAACAGGAAAATCAGCCCGCAGATAAAGCGGAAACCGTAATGCCACAGACGTTCACCGGAGGTGGTATAGGGTGGGAGCTTTGCCATGGCCTATCCGAGCTTCATGTTGTCGATGCCGATGATGCGGTCATAGGCCCAGTAAAGGACCAGAACCCCGCCGAGCAGCAATCCGCCGAGCGCGGCTGCCAGCGACCAGTTCAGCGATTTCTGCATGTGGTAGGCGATCATGTTCGATATCAGCTGGCCATCCTGGCCGCCGACAAGGGCCGGCGTGATGTAATAGCCGATCGCCAGAATGAACACGAGCAACCCGCCGGCGCCGATCCCTGGCACCGTCTGCGGCATGTAAACCTTGATGAAGGCTGCCGTCGGCGTCGCCCCGAGCGAGCGAGCCGCGCGCATATAGGAAGGCGGGATCGTCTTCATAACCGAATAAAGCGGGAGGATCATAAAGGGCAACAGAATATGCGTCATCGCGATGATCGTGCCGGTCATGTTGTAGATCAGCGAAAACCGGCTTTCGTCACCGGTAACCCCGATCCAGACAAGCAGGTCGTTGACCACGCCTTGTGACTGCAGAATGGCAATCCATGCCGTCGTCCTGACAAGCAAGGATGTCCAGAAGGGCAGCAACACCATGATCATCAGCAGGTTCGAGTATTTCAGCGGCAATGTTGCCAGCAGATAGGCGACCGGATATCCGAGCAGCAGGCACAGCAGCATCACCGAGCCCGAGATGATCAGCGTGCGAATAAACAGCTTGGTGTAGATCTGCCGCTTTTCCTCCTTCATCACGAAGCCTTGGTCGACGGTGTAGTTGGCGTCGAGCGATGCGGCATAGAAACCCGGGGTCAGGCTCTGGTTGGTCAGCTTCATCGCCTGCCAGACCTTGATGTCGCCCCACTTCTTCTTCGTCTTGATCAGCGCATCCTTGTATGGCGGCTCAAGTTTTTTTGCCTTGCGCGCCGTCGAAGTGAAGAGCGAGCGCGTGCCGGCTAGTTCTTGATTTACCCGCGAGGCCACCTTGCCGATGGTCTTGTCGGCCCGGTTCTGCTTCAGATCGGCGACGAGAAGGGCATACATGTCTTCGGTTGGCTCGCTGACCCCGTCCCAGACGCGAAGCTCTTCAGTCAGGTTGGGCATCAACCGTTCGAAGGTGTCGTTATGGATGCCTTGCCACATCAGGGCGAGGATCGGAAAAACGAAACTTGCCAGCACAAACGCCAGAAGCGGCACAACAAGGCCGGTGGCCCGCAGTTTGCTGCGGAACATGGCCTGCGCCAGCTTTTTCTTCAGTGGCGTGCCGTCTGCCGCCGTAATGGGCTGCGATGCGTCCATCATGATCCCGGAAATATAATCGACTTCAATTCACAAAAGAGAAGCGGCCACCCCTCATGGGGTGACCGCAGGAATTTTATTGTGCAAGCCAGGCGTTGAAACGCTCGTTCAGGTCGTCCTGGTTGTCTGCCCAGAACTCGAAGTCGTTCTGCAGCGCGTTGGCGAAGTTGCCAGGTGCTGTCGGCATATGGTCGGCCATCTTGATAGCCGGGTTGTCATGGTACGTACCGATAAGCGGAACCGACGATGCACGGGCCGGGCCGTAGGAGATCCAGGAAGCCTGGTTAGCCAGCTGCTCGGTTGCGGTCGAGAAGCTGACAAAGTCCAGAGCGGCTTCTACGTTTTTCGAGCCTTTCGGGATGACCCAGAGGTCGAGGTCATAGATCTGACCGTCCCAAACCATCTCGAAGCTCTGGTCTTCGGCGGCAACAGCGTTGAACACACGGCCGTTCCAGGCGGTGGTGAAGATGACCTCACCGTCAGCCAAAAGCTGCGGCGGCTGTGCGCCCGCTTCCCACCAGATGACATCGTCCTTGATGGTGTCGAGCTTAGCGAAGGCACGTGCGATGCCCTCTTCAGTGCCCAGAACGTCATAGACTTCGCTGGTCGGAACGCCGTCGGCGATCAGAGCGAATTCCATGGTCACCTTCGGCGACTTGCGCATGCCGCGCTTGCCGGGATAGGCCTCGGTGTTGAAGAAATCGGCCATTGTCTTCGGCGCGTTCCAGTTACGAACCTTGCTGGAATCGTAAACGTAGACCGACGACCAGACGATGTTGGCTACGGCGCAATCATGCAGCGTGCCAGGAAGGAAGTCGTCTACCGCCGGGGTCCCGTCAGGGGCTGGTGGCAGCGAGCTGTGGTCGATTTCCTCGAGAAGACCCTCGTCACAGGCACGAATTGCGTCAGACAGCTCGACGTCGACAACGTCCCACGTAACGTTACCCGACTCCACCTGCGCCTTGATCTCGGCGATGCCTCCGCCATAATCCTCAGAAATAATGCTGTGACCGCTCTGCGCCATCCACGGCTTATGATAGGCCTCAACCTGAGATTTCGTGTATGCACCGCCCCAGGACACAACCGTGAGTTCGGCTGCCACTGCGCTGCCCGCGACGAATGCGGACATCCCGGCGAGAGCAACAACTTTCTTTGTCAAACCAGACATATTGTCTTTCTCCCTTGCTAGTTCACGCCTTGCGGCGCTTCGCTTGATGCCGCAACCCGCGACACCTAATTCGGCCTCATGGACCAAATTTCGATCGTGAAGCCGTTGCCGGCCCACCCGTATCAGCTTCCCCGATGATCAAGGGCGCGGCAGTCATCCGTCTGCCAGCTGACATAGGATTCGGCACCGATTTCAAGGCCGAGCTGGTCGGCCGTGTTCGGCACCTTCACGATGAATTCATTGTTGCCGGCGACCGTCATCCGGCAGCGGATATGGTCGCCGAGATAGATCAGCTCCTCAATGCTGCCCTTGAGCGCGCTGAGACCGGCCGACTTCTTCTGCGAGACGATGCAGCGCTCTGGCCTAATCGAAAGGCTGGTGCGGCTTCCCTTGCCGTCGGTATTGACTGCCAGCGCCTTGACCTTGTCGCCGGAATCGAGGGTCACAGCGGCAACCCCCTTGGTCAGCGAATCAACGGTACCGGCGAGCGTGTTGTTCTCGCCGATGAATTGCGCGACGAAGGAATTCTCTGGCTTTTCATACAGCGCCACCGGCGCGTCGAGCTGCTGGATCACGCCGTCATCGAACACGGCGATGCGGTTCGACATGGTCAGCGCCTCGGACTGGTCGTGCGTCACATAGACGACGGTCACGCCCAGATTTTCGTGGATATGCTTGATTTCATACTGCATATGCTCGCGAAGCTGCTTGTCGAGCGCGCCGAGCGGCTCGTCCATCAGAACCAACTCCGGCTCGAACACCAGCGCGCGCGCCAGCGCGATGCGCTGCTGCTGGCCGCCCGACAGCTGTGCCGGCTTGCGGTCGGCAAAGGCACGCATCTGCACCATGTCCAGCGCCCGGCCCACCTTCTCGTCGATGTCGGCCTGCGACATCTTGCGGACCTTCAGCGGGAAGGTCAGGTTTTCGGCCACTGTCATATGCGGGAATAGAGCATAGTTCTGGAACACCATGCCGATGCCGCGCTTGTGCGGCGGGATGTTGTTGATCGGCCTGCCGCCGAGCTCAATCTCGCCATGCGTCGCGGTCTCGAAACCGGCCAGCATCATCAGGCAGGTCGTCTTGCCCGAACCGGAAGGCCCGAGCATGGTGACGAACTCGCCAGCCTCGATATCGAGATTCAGGTTTTTGACGACGAGCGTCTCGCCGTCGTAACTCTTCTGCACATTGCGAAAACGTACAAACGGATCGGAACCGTCAAGCATGCTCTGTTCTTCCAGACTGTCAGTCCAAACATCAAATCAGGGTGAGAGAAAAGCACGGCGACGCGCTGAAAGGCAAGGTCATTATAGTCACATGGCCGAAGGAAAATTCGCACCATGACGGCCACAAAAATGCCGCAGTCGCCACCCCCGTCACTGCCCCCGTTACAGTCACGGCTACAGCCGTGGTTGACGCACGCAAACAAACCCATTATCCGGCTGCGAAGTTGCGACTTGCGACGGTTATTTTCCGCGTCCGTGCCCAAACCGGCCATGACGCGTTTCTAGCGTAAGGGAGGCCCCGGACATGGCTGCCGATGAACTGATCCACGTGACCCGCTGGCACAATGGCGAAAAGACCTATTCACCCTTTTCCGACGGCGAGATGGCGCGCCGCCGCGACGCCATGCAGGCGCGCATGGACGAGGCCGGCATCGATGCCTGCCTGTTCACCTCCTATCACAATATCTGCTATTTCTCCGGCTTCCTCTATTGCAAGTTCGGGCGGCGCTATGGCGCGGTGCTGACCCGCGATGGCGTGACCACCGTGTCAGCGGCGATCGACGGCGGCCAGCCCTGGCGGCGGTCGGTCGGAGACAACGTCACCTATACCGACTGGCGCCGCGACAGCTATTTCACCGCGCTGAAGGACCTGCTTCCCGGAATCAAGCGCCTCGGCGTCGAGTTCGACGAGGTGAACCTCGATCTGAAGATGCTGCTGGAAGAGCATTTCCCGGGTGTCGAGCTTGTCGACTGCGCGGCCTCCGCCATGTCGCTTCGCACCATCAAGTCTGCCGAGGAGCATGTGCTGATCCGCAAGGGCGCCGACATGTGCGCCGTCGGCGGGCGCGCACTGATGCAGGCGGTAAAGCCCGGTGTTGCCGAGCACGAGATCGCGCTGGCTTCGACATCGGCAATGGTCCGCGGCATCGCCGAGAGCTTCCCCTTCGTCGAGCTGATGGACACCTGGACCTGGTTCCAGTCGGGCATCAACACCGACGGCGCGCACAACCCGGTCACCAACAAACTTGTCGAGGCCGGAGACATCCTCTCGCTCAACACCTTCCCGATGATGTTTGGCTACTACACCGCGCTGGAGCGCACGCTGTTTTGCAGCCACGCTTCGAACGCGCATTACGACCTTTGGCAGAAGAACTGCGAGGTGCATCTCCGCGGCATGGAGCTGCTGAAGCCGGGCGCGCGCTGCTGCGACGTTGCTAGTGAGCTCAACAAGATGTATGCGGAGTGGGACCTGCTGAAATACCGATCATTCGGCTACGGCCACAGCTTCGGCGTGCTCTGCCACTATTACGGGCGCGAGGCGTCGGTCGCGATTCGCGAGGACATCACCACAGTGCTGGAGCCCGGCATGGTGGTCTCGATGGAGCCAATGATCATGCTGCCGGAAGGCGCGCCGGGGGCCGGCGGCTATCGCGAGCACGACATCCTCATTATCACCGAGCATGGAGCGGAGAACGTAACCAAATTTCCGTTTGGTACTTCTGAGATGATTGTTGGAAAATAACTAATGAGCCGTCGGCGCAAAGCAATGGCTCAAACGCCAACGAACTTCCAAAGCAGCTCGCGGAGAACTCACTGCACCGGGAAATAATCTTCCTTTTTACCCTCGCGATAAACATCAGCGGTGCAGCAGTGCAATCCACCGCCGAATGCATAAGCATCACGCAGGTCAACCTCAACGACTTCCATGCCGAGCTTGTCCATCTGTTCAGCCTGATAAACCTCTGACTTTTCAACACAAACCGTCTTTGGATCAAGAACAAGAACGTTCATGCTCAACCAGACTGATGAATAGCAGAGTGGAGGGGGCGCATTATGTGCCGGTTGCGCCGCCTCAACAATTTGCCAGTCATTCGCTGTGAATAGCTGTCGTTGATCCTGTGGCAGAGGACGATGTGGGTTGTTCAGGATAAGCCCTGGACGCAGCGGTGTAAAAGTGGCGTCGATATGGATTGGATAGGGATCTCCTGGAAAGTTCACTGCATGAACCCGGTGGTCTGGAAAATGCCGCCGCAGCCATTCTATGCCACGCAGATTTGTCGTAAATCCATGCTGTACGACTAGGTCCTTACCAAACCTAAGAACATCCGCGGCGTCAAAAAGCGGTTCCTCCTCGGTTGTGACAAAATGTTTCTGCTCGGCCCATTCAAGACGTTGCTGCACCCCAATCTTCTCGGACAGATAATTGGCATGGTAATCAGCGTCAGTCAGTCGCGGCTTTGGCGCTGCCTCATGTTTGAAATTTGGGTCCTCTTCCCAGTATTTCTGCATAAGCGGCCGGTAGCATAGATATTCAAACCACCTACACCGATAAGACATTGTTGCCTCGAGAATTTCTTTGCCGACAGTGAGGAGGACATCACGTGGCGGCATGCAGCCAAATTGACTGCCAGTGTGGAAGTCAGGCGTTGTAACTGGTTCTGAAAAATCTAACGGTGTAGGCCGATCCACCTTTACACCGCGATTTATGAGCAAGTTAGCAAAGTTGTCGAGCAGTTCATTTGCCCTGTCGATGGTTTCCTGCGGGCGCCTACCCCATTGACCACGCATGTCGCTGTCTTCAGGGACCTTAGCATCTAGCGCAGGCTCCTCAGGTGGGATATGGCAGTCATCTGCGCGGCCCACAATCACGTGTTTTAGCGGGTCCCACTCATTCCAGCTGTTAACTATTGTAGACATACTAATCCCTCCGACACTACTGGCCTCTCTTTTCAACGAATTTGATGGTGTGCAAGTCATTTTTGTAACAAACGCTCTGCCACCCAAAATTCATGCCCATCACAGCTTTGTTGCGGCCAGTTTGAGTATGTGCCTGACAATACCTACACAAGCTATGGTTAGATTGCACACGCTCTACTTCTACATACCATTTACGGCAGACTTGCCTTAGGTTTCCGTTAAACCTTTCCATCACCTCACCTGTTCTCAGCGATGCGGCCGATCAGGTTGAGAAGCAGCTGCGCCGCCAGCGTCGTGGTGCTGCCCGACAGATCATAGTCCGGCGCGACCTCGACAAGGTCCACCCCGACGATGTTGCCGCGCCTGGTCAGCCCGTCGAGGAATTCCAGCACCTCGTAATACAGGAACCCGCCATGCGACGGCGTGCCGGTGCCGGCCGCGATCGACGGGTCGAACCCGTCGATATCGATGGTCACGTAATAGCGGGCGCCTTCAGGGATGCGGTCAAGCATCGCATCCACCCCCATCTTGCGGAACTGGCGCACCGAGACGATGTCGGAGCCCATCGAGCGCGCATCCTCGTAGCCGTCGCGGGCGGTGGATGACACGTTGCGGATGCCGACCTGCGACAGGCCGGTGACATAGGGCTTTTCGGCGGCGCGGCGCATCGGGTTGCCATGGCCGTAGCGCACGCCGTGGCGTTCATCGACAAAATCCAGATGCGCGTCGATCTGCACCAGATGGAATGGCTCCTGCCCGTCGAAGGCGTTGATGCAGGGAATGTTCACCGAATGGTCGCCGCCGATCACCACCGGCACCGCGCCGGCGGCGAGGATGGCGCGCACCCCGGCCTCGATATTCGCGTGGCTTTTCAGCGTGTCGGTATGCACGATGTCGGCATCGCCGATATCGACGATCCGCACCTTGTCATTCTCCAGATAGGTGACGTCGTCCTCATGGTCGTAGGCGCCGGCATGGCCGAAGGAGAACAGGGTCGAGGCCTCGCGCACACCGCGCGGCCCGAAGCGCGCGCCGGCGCGGAACTGCGTGCCGAAATCAAACGGCGCGCCGAGGATGGCGAAGTCGGCGTCGATCGAATCCCAGTCAGGCTGGTAGGGATATTTGCCGAAGCTGCACAGTCCCACAAAGGGAAGGTTCAGCCGTCCGCTCTCATAGCCATGTCCGCTCATCTCGTTGGTCCTTTGCGAGGGGTGGTTTGCGTCATGTGAACGGGCAGAGGCTAGTCGAAAAATCGGGCCGCGCAAACCCTTTGCCAGCGCGCCCGTTCCGTGGCTAATGTCATATCCGGTTATCAAGGAAAACGACTTACACCGAAAAGACTGACGATATGCCGAAAAGACTGACCGAGGCGCAGCAGGCCGCCTATCAACGCGACGGGTTCGTCGCCCCGATCGACATCTTCACCGCCGACGAGGTGGGGCAGATCCATGCCGAACTCGAGGCCGCCGAGGCGGCGCATGGCGAGCAGCTGCAGGCGGCCGGTCGCAACAACGCGCATTACGTGCTGCCGGTGCTGGACCGGATCGCGCATGACCAGCGCATCCTCGATGCAGTGGAGGATGTGATCGGGCCGGACATCCTTGTGGCCGGCACCACCCTGTTCATCAAGGAGCCGGAGACCACAGGCTTTATCAGCTGGCATCAGGATGCTCGCTATATCGGGCTGGAGCCGCATGACTGGGTCACCGCCTGGCTGGCGATCAGCGATGTGAACGAGGAGAATGGCTGCATGCGAATGGTGCCGGGAACGCATGCCACTTCGCTGGTCGATCATGTCGACACCTTTGGCGAGGACAATATGCTGACCCGCGGCCAGACGGTGCCGGATGTCGACGAGGCCGCCACCGTGCCGGTGCCGCTGAAGCCGGGGCAGCTGTCGCTGCATCACCCGCGGGTGGTGCACGGTTCGGGCCCGAACAGGTCCGGCAAGCGGCGGGTCGGCTTTGCCATCCAGAGCTACATCACCCCGGCGGTCGAGCAGGTGATCGGCAAAATCTGGGTGCAGACGGCGCGCGGCACCGATTTCGGCGGCCACCACACAGAGGCGCCGCGGACAACAGCGGAAATGGCACCGGAGGATATCGCCTTCCGCGACATGACGAATGACGAGCTGTCGAAGATCTTCTACGCTGGCGCCGCCAAAAAGGGAAAATACTAGGACACCGACATGACCGACCATCTGGACATCGCCGCCACCGCGGCAGGCTTCACCATCGACGCCAACCCTTCGCATGCCCCGGGGCCGTTTCAGAACCGGGCCGGATCGCTGGATGATGCGGTAATGCGCGCCGCCGCCGACGAGATCACCGGCTGGGCAGGCTATGTCCCGACCCCGCTTCACGACCTGCCGGAAATCGCCGAACGGCTCGGCGTGAAGCGGGTCGTCTTCAAGGATGAGTCGGCGCGGTTCGGGCTCGGCTCCTTCAAGGCACTAGGCGGGGCCTATGCGGTGGCGCATCTGGCGAAACAGGCCGAGGCCGCAGGCGGCAGCATCACCGATGTCACCGTCGCCACCGCGACCGACGGCAATCACGGCCGGTCAGTTTCATGGGGCGCGTCACGCGCCGGATGCAAGGCGAAAATCTATATCCATGCGCATGTCAGCAAGGCGCGCGAAGAGGCCATGGCCGCCTTCGGCGCCGATGTGATCCGGATCAACGGCAATTACGAGGCATCGCTTGCCGCCTGCAAGGAGGATGCGGCAGCCCATGGCTGGCAGATCGTCTCGGACACATCATGGCCAGGCTACACCGAAGTGCCGCTGACCGTGATGGCGGGATACACGCTAATGGCGCGCGAGGCACTAGACCAGCTTGGCGGCAACGCGCCGAGCCACGCTTTTCTTCCGGTCGGTGTGGGCGGGCTGGCGGCCGGGCTGATCGCCCCACTCTGGCAGGCGGCCGGGGCCGGCCTCGGCAAGATGATCTCGGTGGAATCACACATGTCGGCCTGCATGCGTGACAGCCTCGTCGCCGGTGCGCCGACGCTTGTCGACATAACCGAGGAGACGCTGATGGCCGGCCTGTCCTGCGGTGAGGTGTCGACGCTGGCCTGGGAGATCATGAAGCCGACGGTCAGCCATTGCATCACCATCGGCGATGACGCCGTTGCCCCGCTGATGCGCTGGTTCCATCGCCGCACACCGTCGATCGAGGCAGGTGAGTGCAGCACCTCGGGCCTTGCCGCCTGCCTTGCCGCGCACGCCGATCCGGCGGCACGGGAACAGCTTGGCTTTGACCGGGATTCGGTGATCCTGCTTGCCGGGACCGAGGGCGCGACCGACCCTGAATTCTATCAGCGCACCATCGAGGCAGCGTGATGACGGCCCCGGAACGCGGCTTTCCCGATGACGAGTTCGCCGCCCGCTGCGCGGCGATGCAGGCCGCCATGGCGCGCGAGGGCGTGGATGCGATGCTGTTCGCATCGGAGCCGGAGATCCGCTATTTCACCGGCTTCCTGACCCCGTTCTGGCAGAGCCCGACCCGGCCCTGGTTCCTGGTGCTGCCGCCGGAAGGCAAGCCGGTGGCGGTGATTCCCTCGATCGGCGGGCCGTTGATGCGGAGCTGCTATGCCGGAGAGGTCATCACATGGTCATCGCCCGCTGCCGAGGATGATGGCATCAGCCTGCTGCGGGATGTGTTGCGCCGCTATCTCGGCACCACCGGGCGGCTGGGCATGATGATGGGGCGCGAGACGGCGCTTCGTATGCCGCTTGCCGATTTCCTTGCGCTGCAGGACAGCATGCAAGGCACCATGAACAACATGGCGCTTCACAATATGACAGCGGCCGTGCAACGCATCCGCATGGTCAAGTCGCGCCGCGAGATCGCCAAGATCAGGCATATCTGCGGGCTTGCCTGCGATGTGTTCGAAGGGCTGCCAGCATGGGTCGGTGCAGGCATTCCGCTGTCCGGGCTGTTCCGCCAGTTCAAGTCCGAGGCGCTTGGCGCCGGCGTGGATGATGTAAGCTATCTGGTCGGCAGCGCCGGCCCCGACGGCTATGACGATATCATTGCCCCGCCAAGCGACCGGCCGCTTGCCGCCGGCGATGTGCTGATGCTCGACACAGGATGCGTCTGGGACGGTTATTTCTGCGATTTCGACAGGAACTTTGCCATCGGCAGCGCGTCACAAACCGTGCGTGACGCGCATTACCGGCTCGACGACGCGGTCGAGGCCGCACTCGATGTCGTCAGGCCGGGCATTGCCGCGCGCGACCTGTTCCTTGCGATGGATGCCGTGTTGCGTCCGGACGGAATCGACCTGGTCGAGGGCGATGATGTCGGGCGATACGGGCACGGGCTGGGCATCCAGCTGACAGAAACGCCCTCGCATGCCGCCTGGGACACGACCGAGCTAGCCGCCGGCATGGTGCTGACGCTCGAGCCGTCACTGATCTATACAGCCGCGGACGGGGGCCCGCGCATGATGGTGGCGGAAGAAAACATCCTGCTGACCGATGCGGGCGCCGAGTTGTTGACCCGGCGCGCGCCTCGCGAACTTCACGTTCTGGATTGAGGCGCCTGGCGAACCGGCTATTTCAGCAGGATTGAGTCGTCGACTTCGGACAGGTTGGACCGGCCGCACAGCGCCATGGTCAGGTCGAGTTCCTTGTGCAGGATCTCGAGAACGCGGGTAACACCTGCACGACCGCCGGCACCAAGCCCGTAGAGAAACGCGCGGCCGATCAGCGTGCCGCGCGCGCCAAGCGCGACGGCGCGCAGGACGTCCTGGCCCGTGCGGATGCCGCCATCCATCCAGACCTCGGTCTTGTCGCCAACGGCGTCGACGATGGCCGGCAGGGCAGTGATGGAAGAAGCGGCGCCGTCAAGCTGCCGCCCGCCATGGTTGGAGACGACGATCGCGTCGGCCCCGACATTCACCGCCTGCTTTGCGTCCTCGGCATCGAGAATGCCTTTAAGGATGACCTTGCCGTCCCACATCCTGCGGATTTCGGCGACATCTTCCCAGGACAGGCGGGGGTCGAACTGGCTGGTGGTCCAGTCAGCCAGCGACGACATGTCCTTCACGCCTTCGACATGCCCGACGATATTGCGGAACTGCCGCCGCCTGGTGCCAAGCATGCCGAGGCACCAGGATGGTTTGGTCGCGAGGTCCATAATGTTGCCAAGGGTCAGCTTCGGCGGCGCGGACAGTCCATTGCGGACGTCCTTGTGGCGCTGGCCCATGATCTGAAGGTCGAGGGTGATCATCAGCGCCGAGCAGTTCGCGGCCTTGGCACGCTCGACAAGGTTACGGATGAAGTTGCGGTCACGCATCACATAGAGCTGGAACCAGAATGGCTTGCTGGTATTGGCGGCCACATCCTCGATCGAGCAGATCGACATGGTGGACAGGGTGAAGGGAACGCCGAACGCCTCAGCCGCCTGCGCGGCAAGAATTTCGCCGTCGGCATGCTGCATGCCGGTCAGGCCGGTCGGAGCGAGCGCCACTGGCATCGGGACGTCCTGCCCCAGCATCTTCATGGCGGTGCTGCGCTCCGACACGTCGATGGCGACGCGCTGGCGGAACTTGATGGCCTGCAGGTCGGTCTCGTTCGCGTCCAAGGTCGACTCGGTCCAGGACCCGCTCTCGCAATAATCGTAGAACATGCGCGGCACGCGCCGCTGCATCTGTTTGCGCAAATCTTCAACGCAGGCGACAACACCCATCGGGTTACCTCATTGTCTGATACATGCTTCCGGAAGCATCGGAAATTCCGGCCGCCAATAGAACATGCAGGCTGGCTGTAGTCTACCCCGCGCGCCGCAACATTCGGTTCATCAGGATCACCGGAATCAGCCCGGCTATGACCACCATAAGGGCGGGAAGCGCGGCCTCCTCCAGCATTTCATCCTTGGCGTACTGATAGGTGTAGGTCGCCAGCGTCTCAAAATCGAACGGACGCAGAAGAAGGGTGATGGGAAGCTCCTTCATCACATCGACAAAAACAAGAAGGCCGCCCGCCAGCATCGAACTACCGAGCAAAGGCATGACGACGCGTTTCAGACTTGCGCCGAACCCCTGCCCCAGAACACGGCTGGCATTCATCATATTGTCTGGCAGCCGGCGGATACCGGACATCATCGCCCCGTAACCTACAGCCTGGAACCTGACGATATAGGCCGTCATCAGCACCCCTGCCCCACCAAGCAGAAGCGTCGCCCGCTGGTCCCCGATAAGCCCCGACCACGACCGGTCGATCATGCCGGCGAAGATAAGGACACCAATCGACAGCATGGTGCCTGGGATGGCATATCCGGTCGAGGCTGCCACGGCCAGCTGGCGGACAAACACGCCGCCGCGATAGGTCGCGGCAATGACGATCAGGCTCGACAGCAGCACGATGATAACGGCAGCTGATGCCGCGAGGCCCAATGATGCGAGAATGGTGCCATAGACGGGCTCGAATTGGGTGCCAACCGGCCCAGACATCAATAATTTCAGCAGCACGCCAACAGGGATGACGAAACCGGTCAGTAGCGGCAGCATGCAGACAGCGATACAAGCGATCTGACCGCGCGTTGAGAGCACGATATTGGGCAATCCAGTGTGCTTTCGTGTGCCGCCAGAATAACGCTGGCGTGACCGTGCATAGATCTCGAGACCTAGAAGGCTGAGGATTAAGACAAAACCGAATAGGGAAATCTGCGCCGCGGCGACGATATTGTTCATGCCCAACCAAACATTGAAAATACCGAGCGTGATCGTCTCAACGGCGAAATATTCGACCGTACCAAAATCGGATACGACCTCCATCAGCACCAGAGCGAGGCCTGCGATGATGGCCGGACGCGCAAGCGGCAGTCCAACCAACCAGAATTGTGATTTGTTATGGACAATCGCAATCTCGAACAGGCTGGCCGGGGTGAGCCTGAACGCAATTCTCGTAACCATATAGATATAGGGATAGAGAACCGAGGCCATCACCAGCATCGCACCGCCAAGCGAGCGGATCTCGGGAAACCAGTAGTCCGCAGGGCGCCGCCAGCCAAACATGTCGCGGAGCATCGACTGCACCGGCCCCGCATATTCAAGAAAATCGGTATAGGTATAGGCGATAATATAGGCAGGGATCGCCGCCGGCAGAAGCAGCATCCATTCAAACAGGGGACGCCCGGGGAACTCGTACCTTGTGACGACCCAGGCCGTGCTGACACCAAAGCAGATCGCTAGCACCCCAACACCGGCCATCAGCAGCAAGGTGTTGGTGACGTAGCGCGGCAATACAGTCGAGACCAGATGCGACCACAGACCGCCGCTGTCACCAAAAGCCGTCACAACAAGCGCCGCAATCGGGCCGAGGATGAGGCAACAGACCAGAACAGCGGAGGCTGACCAGCCATCAACCTGGAGGGCTGGGCCATTCGACCAACGTGAAAGAAAAGTGGCTACCATCCCGCACGATCAATGATCATTTGTGCCTGCGGTGCCAACTCTGCGAGACGTTCAATCGGCAGGGTATCAGGTTTGAATTCGCCGAAACTCTGCAGGACACCGCCTGGCGCAACCGATCGGTTCACCGGATATTCAAAATTGACCTCGCCGTAGAGTTGCTGGGCCAAAGAGCCAGTCAGGAATTCGAGAAAGGCTACTGCGTTTTCGCGATTGGGGCTGTATTTTGCCACACCACCGCCAGAAATGTTGATGTGATTGCCGCGGCCACCCTGATTGGTGAACACAAGGCGGATCGAATTGGCCCATGCGCGATGGTCCTCTTTATCGCCATGCAGCATCTTGCCGTAATAATAATGGTTCATGATGGCAACATCGCACTGGCCTTCGAAAATGCCCTTAGCCTGAGCACGATCATTTCCCTGAGCCCGGCGTGCCATGTTTGCAACAAGCCCGTCAGCCCAGGCCTCGGCCGCGTCTTTACCGTTCGCTGCGATGATCGATGCCAGAAGCGAGCGGTTGTAGACATGGCTTCCCTTGCGGGTACAGACACGGCCTTCCCACTGCGGATCGGCAAGCTCCTCTATATTAGAAATGGCATCGGCAGCAACGCGCTCCTTCGACGTCACCACAAGCCTCGCTCGGGTTGAAAATGCGAACCATCGATTGTCGGATGCCCTCAGTTCGCTCGGGATGGCGGCATTCAACACAGCAGAGTCGACAGGAGATAGCAGATCCAGATCTGAATATTCGCTCAGCCTTGCAATATCGACGGTCAAGATGACATCCGCCGGGCTTGCCTCGCCCTCGGCCTTGAGGCGCTGTGCCAGGCCCTTGGACGCATAGACCACATTTGTGGTGATGCCAGTCTCGGCAGTAAAGGCATCAAGAAATGGCTGAAGCAGGAATTGCTGACGGTGGGAATAGATGTTGAGTTCGGCCGCATTGGCGCTAGTAGCAATACCAGTCAGTCCCACCAACATACTGATAACTGAGGTAGCAACACGCCGTAACAATAGTTTGACGGTCATGCGCGCCGTTCGGTTTATTGATTTCACCTTGGTCATCGCTTCCTCCTTTGAGCCAAACTATAGTGTTGAGAATGATTATCAATTACAGCAACCGCTGCAATAACAATTTTGCGGGCGAATATACTGATCTGTTTTGAATTAAATATATTTATTTCAATATATTAATATAGAAATAGCTGATTTCTCGATTGAAATTTTTCATGGGCTTTATTGTCGCAATCCGCTGCGGGGGTCTTCAAGGTTGCACCTCGCACGGCAGGCGGCTATACCCACCGCATTGTTTGCGTTCGCAAAACCGGTGCCCCGTTCTCATGATTGAAGATGCCCTCATAATCGCGATTCTCCAGATCATCGCGATCGACATCGTTCTCGGCGGGGACAATGCCATCATCATAGCACTTGCCTGTCGCAACCTGCCGGCCCGACAGAAGCGGCTCGGCATCCTGTGGGGCACGGCCGGCGCCATTGTCCTGCGCTGCATCCTGGTATTCTTTGCCAGCACCCTGCTGACCGTGCCTTCGCTGAAGCTGATCGGCGGATTGCTGCTGATCTGGATCGGGGTCAAACTTCTCGCCGAGGAAGACGAAATCGACGAGGGCACCGTCAAGCAGTCCGGCAACCTGTTCGAGGCCGTGCGCACAATCATCATCGCCGATTTCGTGATGAGCCTCGACAATTCGGTGGCGATCGCCGCCGCGGCCAAGGGCAACATGACGCTAGTGATTTTCGGCCTGGCGCTGAGCGTGCCGATCATCATCGGCGGTAGCGCCATCATCCTGAAGATGATGCAGCGCTTCCCGATCATCATCACCGCCGGCGCGGCGCTACTTGGCTGGCTTGCCGGCGACCTGATCGCGCATGACCCGCTTCTGAAGGATCAGCTGGCCACCCTTCCCGCCTATGCGCCGAAAGTCGCTGCCGCGGGCGGCGCTTTGCTGGTGGTGGTCGTCGGGCGGGTCATCGCCGCCCGCAATGCCGGATCAGCGCAACATCAGACTTCCGACCAGTAAAGCCGCATCGGATTGCTGACAAGCAACGCCTGCTGAAGTTCGGGCGTCGGCGCGATGCGCGCGATATGGTCAACAAGCAACCCGTCATCAGGCTTGTGCGATTTCATGTTCGGGTGCGGCCAGTCGGTTCCCCACAGCACACGGTCGGTGAAGGTCTCGACAAGGTGCCGCTGGAACGGCACGACGTCGTCATAGGGCGGGCCGGCGGCGGTCAGCCGCTCGGGGCAGCTGACCTTGGTCCACAGGTTCGGCATCGTCACCATCAGATCGACAAACATGCCGAAATCCGGCCCCTCGACAGGCCTTGTGACATCGGGACGTCCCATATGGTCGACCACAACGACCCCTGGAAGTTGCTTCAGGAACGGTGTCAGGTCGGCAAGGTCGGGAGCCTCGAAATAGACGACGATATGCCAGCCGAGCCGCTGCACCCGTTCGGCGGTGCGAAGGAACAGCTCGCGCGGTGTCGCATCAACCAGCCGTTTGACGAAATTGAACCTGACACCGCGAACACCGGCCGCATCCATGCTGTCCAGCTCGTCATCTGAAATGTCATGCGCCACCACGGCAACCCCGCGGGCCATGCCGCCGGAGGCCTGAAGCGCGTCGATCATCGCGCTGTTGTCCTTGCCGTGGCAGCTGGCCTGCACGATCACGTTGCGGGCCAGGCCCAAATGGTCACGAAGCGCGAACAGCTTGTCCTTGCCGGCATCTCCGGGGGTGTATTTGCGCTCTGGCGCAAAGGGAAATTCCGCGGCTGGGCCGAAGACATGGCAATGCGCGTCGACCGCCCCGGCAGGGGGTATGAAATCGGGCTGTTTCGGGCTGGGGTGCCAGGTCACCTCGCCACCTGCCACCGGATCGATATCGGTCATTGTCATCTGTCTCCTTTTCAGAAAATCATGCCGTCGAACAGCTTGCGCGCGGTGCGGACCATGCCCGCCTTTTCCACCTGCCCGTCGGCATCGCAATGAAGGACACAGGCGGTTGCGCCGTTCGGATGCTCCACCGCCATCATCTTGCGCGGGCCGTCCGGCACGCTGGCAAGCTGCGCCGCCGGGCTTCCCGGCAACAACGCAGCGGTCGCGGCGCTGACGGCAGCGAACACCCCGATGGTGTCGTGGCATTTTTGGGGAATGAAACTGCGTGTCATGAAGGCGCCGCCATGCTGCGCTGGCGCGATCATGGTCATCTTCGGCACCGATTTTGCCGACACGTCGCCAAGATTCATCAGCGGGCCGCAAGCAAGGCGGATGGCTTCGAGCCGGGCTTTCAGCACCTCATCAGCGTCGAGTTCTGCCGGGCGTTCATACCCAGTGATCCCGAGATCGGCCGCGCGCATCACGACAATCGGCATGCCGTTGTCGATCATCGTGACCTCGACGCCTTCGATGACATCCACGGCATTGCGCGTCGGCAGCAGGGCTCCGCACATGGAACCGGCCACATCGTCGAAGACCAGCGGCACCGCTGCCGAACCGCCGGGAACACCGTCGATTTCCTCGTCGCCCGCATATGACGGAACGCCGCTGGGCGTATGGATGGTCGCCGTCGCCACCTGCCCCGTGTTGCGCATGAAAATCCGCACATCCGTGCTGTCGCCACGCGCCTCGACGAGGCCGCGTTCAATGGCAAACCCGCCGACCCCGGCAAGGATGTTGCCGCAATTCTGCGCGTCGGTGACGATGGCCTGATCGACAAACACCTGAAGGAACAGATAGTCGATATCGGCATCTGCGCGACCGGAGCGCGAGACCACGGCCACCTTGCTGGTCAACGGGCTAGCACCCCCCATGCCGTCGATCTGCCTTGCGTCCGGCGATCCCATCACCCGCAGCAGCATCTCATCTCGCGCGGCGACATCGGCCGGCAGGTCGTCGGCCAGAAAATACCCACCCTTCGAGGTGCCGCCCCGCATCCACATGCATCTTGTACCGGTGTCCGACATGACCTCTCTTCCGTCCCGTCCAGCAATCCGCGTCAGGATAGCGCGCATCGACGCCACGGTGCCATAAAAGCTTGGCAAGGCACCATGCCGAAATTCTATCCGACAGGCCGACGCGATGTTGGCGCTGGAACGGCATGTTTGCTATTTCTTGGAGTATGGGAGCGCATTCATGACATCGCAGGTATCACTTGCATTCATCGGATTTGGCGAAGCCGGGCTTGCGATCGCCGAAACGCTGTCCGCCAGCGGCCTTGCGACCGGCATGCGCGCTCACGATATCAAGCTGACCGATCATGATCACAAGATCGCCGCCGCCATGCGCGCGCGGATCGAGGGGGCAGGTGTGACCGCCTGTGATACCGCGCGCGACGCAGTGGAAGAAGCCGACATCGTGATCTGCGTTGTCACCGCCGACCAGGCCGCACATGCGGCCAGCCTCGCCGCGCGGCATCTGCGGGCCAATGCCCTGTGGCTGGACATGAACAGCTGCGCCCCGGGAACCAAACAGATGGCATCCGGCCCTGTCGGCGCGGCCAGTGCGACATATGTCGATGTTGCGGTCATGGCACCGATCACCCCGCGCGGACATGAAACTCCGATGCTGGCTGCAGCCGAGGATACGGAAATGGTCGCGGCTCGCCTTCAGGCGGCCGGCCTTGCCCCGCGCTTTGTCGGCACCGAGATCGGACGCGCCTCGACCATCAAGATGCTGCGGTCCGTCATGGTCAAGGGCATGGAGGCGCTGACGGTGGAATGTTTCCGCGCCGCGGCACGCGCCGGCGTCGCCGAAGAGGTTGCGAACTCGCTGGATGCCTCTGAAGGCGGGCTTGGCTGGGCCGAGCAGACCGCCTACAACATGGAGCGCATGACTGCGCATGGCATCCGCCGCGCCGCCGAGATGCGCGAGGTGGCAAAGACCCTTCGCGGTCTTGATGTGGCGCCGGTAATGACAACCGGCACCATTTCCTGGGAAGAGGAAATGGGCGCGCTGGACCTTTCGCTGGATTCCGGCACACCGCTCGCCGAACAGCTGACCCTGATTGAACGGGCCCTCGAGAAGGGCGAATAGACCGAAGATACAGAACGGAGACAAACCCATGAAAATCTGTCTTGCCGGTGGCGGCGCCTTTGGCAAAAAGCACCTTGATGCGCTGAAGCTGATCGACGGGGTCGAGGTTGTCTCGCTTGTCGGGCGGCGCCTTGAGCCGACGCAGGAGCTTGCGGCGGGCTATGACATTCCCCACGCCACCACCGACCTTGCCGAAAGCCTCGCCATGCCGGAGATCGACGCTGTCGTTCTGGCCACGCCAACGGGCATGCATGCCGAACAGGGCCTTGCCGCGATGGATGCCGGCAAGCATGTGCTGATCGAAATCCCGATGGCCGACAGCCTTGCCGATTCCGAAGCGCTGGTCGCCAAGCAGAAAGAAACCGGCCTTGTCGCGATGGCCGGCCATGTGCGCCGCTTCAACCCGTCTCACCAATATGTCCACAACCTGATCAGCGCCGGCGAGCTGTCGATCCAGCAGATGGATGTTCAGACCTATTTCTTCCGCCGCAAGAACATCAGCGCGGACGGCAGCCCGCGCAGCTGGACCGACCATCTGCTGTGGCATCATGCCTGCCATACGATCGACCTGTTCATGTACCAGACCGGCGAGATGGTCACCGAGGTTCACGGCGTGCAGGGACCTATGCATCCGGAGCTCAGCATCGCCATGGACATGGCCATCATCATGAAGACGCCAAGCGGCAAAATCTGCACGCTGTCGCTGTCTTTCAACAATGACGGGCCGCTCGGCACCTTCTTCCGCTATATCTGCGACAACAACACCTATATCGCCCGTTATGACGATTTGTTCGACGGCCGCGACAACCAGATCGATGTCAGCAATGTCGATGTCTCGACCAACGGCATCGAGCTGATCGACCGCGAATTCGTCGCCGCCATCCGCGAGGGCCGCGAGCCGAATTCCAGCCTCGCCCAGTGCCTGCCGGCTATGCAGGTGATGGACATGGTCGAAAAACAGTTCAAGATCTAAAACAGGGTCCGGAGACGAGTGCCATGATCATCGATTGCCACGGCCATTACACCACCACCCCGCCGGGCGTCGCCGCCTGGCGCGACGCACAGAAAGAGGCCGTCGCCGCAGACCCCGACCACATCAGCAGCAAGGGCGTGATGACGGTCAGCGACGACGAGATTCGCGAGAGCATCGAGACCAACCAGCTTCGTGTCCAGCAGGAACGCGGCACGGACGTCACCGTCTTCTCGCCGCGCGCCAGCTGGATGGGCCATCATGTCGGCAACGCCAGCACCTCGCAGGCCTGGACCGAGCATTGCAACGACCTGATCAGGCGTGTCTGCGACCTGTTCCCGACAAACTTCGTGCCAGTCTGCCAGCTGCCGCAGAGCCCGCAGACCCCGATCGGGACAAGCATCACCGAGCTTCGCCGCTGCGTCGAGGAGATGGGCTTCATCGGCTGCAACCTGAACCCCGACCCGTCCGGCGGTTACTGGAAGGACCTGCCGCTCGGCGACAAATACTGGTACCCGCTTTACGAGACCATGTGCGATCTGGATGTGCCGGCGATGATCCATGTCAGCGGCGCCTGCCACCCGGCGATGCACACAACCAGCTCGTTCTATCTGGGTGCCGACACCACAGCATTCGTGCATTTCATGATGTCGGATGTCTTCACCGACTTCCCGAGCATCAAGTTCATCATCCCGCATGGCGGCGGGGCGGTTCCCTATCACTGGGGCCGGTTCCGCGGCATGGCCCAGGACATGGGCCTCGGCGACCTGAATGAGCGTGTGCTCGGCAACATCTTCTTCGATACCTGTGTCTATCATCAGGACGGCATCGACATGCTGACCAAGGTGATCCCGACCGAGAACATCCTGTTCGCCTCGGAGATGATCGGCGCGGTGCGCGGCATCGACCCCAGAAGCGGCCACTATTACGACGACACCAAACGCTACATCGACGCGACGCCCAACCTCGACGACGCGCAGCGCAAGATGGTATTCGAAGGCAATGCCCGCCGCGTTTTCTCGCGCTTTCCCATCTAGTATCCGAAAACAGAAACCCGATATGCAATTTCTGCACAATCATCCCAACACAAGGACCAAGCCATGACCGATTATCTGTTCGAACCGACCGCTCCTGCCACCATTCCGATTATCGGCAGCGACAAGCTCTATCCGGTGAACCGGATTTTCTGCGTCGGCCGCAACTATGAGGCGCATGCCGCCGAGATGGGCGCCGTCGTCGACCGGGAGGCGCCGTTCTATTTCACCAAGTCCCCGACCACGCTGGTCATGGCCGAGGGTGAGATCGCCTATGCGCCTCGCACGGAAAACTATCATTATGAGATGGAACTGGTCTTTGCGCTGAAAAGCGGCGGCACGAAAATCACCGAGGCGGACGCGCTGTCCCACATCTATGGATGCGCAGCCGGCCTCGACATGACCCGCCGCGACCTGCAGAACAAGGCCAAGGAAAACCGCAAGCCCTGGGACACCGCCAAGGATGTCGACGAGTCGGCCGTGATCACCCCGCTGCGGCAGATGTCCGAGGTACCCTCGGTCGCCAGCGGCCGCATCCACCTGTCGCAGAACGGTACCGTCAAGCAGGATGCCGACCTGTCGGAAATGGTCTGGTCGGTGCCGGAAATCATCGCCGATCTGTCGACCATGTACACCCTGCAGCAAGGCGACGTGATTTACATGGGAACACCGGCTGGCGTCGGCGCCGTATCGCGCGGCGATGTCCTCGCCGGCGGCGTCGAGGGCATCGGCGATTTTGAGGTGAAGATCGCCTAGGCCGACACCCTACTGAAGATCGGTAAACGCATCTGCTAGCCGAGCCATGGCTTCATCAAGAAGCGCATGGCGGCAGGCAATATTGAACCGCATGCACAGCTCACCTTCTGGCCCAAAGGCGCGCCCCTCGCTCGGCGCCAATCCGACATGGCGGAGCCGTTCGATGAAGTCCTCGCGCTTCATCCCGGTGCCCGAGAAATCGACCCAAGCAAGATAGGTCGCCTCGAGATTCATGACGGACAGTCCTTGGATGCCGTCGATCGCCTCGTTCAACAGCTTGCGATTGGCGTCGAGATAGGGAATGAGCTTATCGAGCCACTCGTCGCCGCCCCGATAGGCGGCCTCAGCCATCAGCATGCCGAACCTGTTGTTCGAAATATTCATTGCATGGCGAACCCTCGCCACCCGCTGCCGCAGCGCCGGATCGGGGATCAGCATGCTACCAGTCTCGATCCCAGCGATGTTGAAGGTCTTACTGGTGGCGACAAGCGTGATCAGCCGGCGTGAGATCTCAGGCGCCACCTTTGCCAGAATAGTGTGGCTGTGCCCCGGCATGATCAGATCGTGATGGACCTCGTCGCTGACCAAGATTATGTCATGCGTCTCGCAGAACAGCGCAACATTGCGAAGTTCCTCTGCACTCCAGACGCGACCGCCCGGATTGTGTGGCGAGCACAGGAACATGATCTTCTCGTCGCCGGTCAGCGACGCCGCCAGCGCGCCGAGATCCATCTTGAAACGGCCATCCTTGATCCGCATCGGCGAGGCATGAACACGCCGGTCATTGGCTTTGATGATACGGGCGAATGAGTGATAGACAGGCGAGAAGATGATCACCGCCTCACCGGGCTGCGAACAGGCATTGATGATAACTGACAGCGCGTTGCCAAGGCCATGGGTCTGCAGCGCCCAGTCTGGCTCTATCGCCCAGTCATGTCGGCGCGCCATCCATGCGATCTGGGCCTCGCGGAAACTGTCATCTGGCCCGTAGTAGCCATGAACGCCATGATCGACCATCTTCTGCAGTGCTTCGTTGACAGACGGCGGGGCGCGGAAGTCCATGTCCGCCACCCAAAGCGGGATACCCGTATCACCCGGCACGCCATAGCGGTCAGCGACCTCCTCCCATTTCTCCAGATGCTGGTTGCGGTTGTCGAGAACCTCGTCGAAATCGATCATAACGGTAAATGTCTCCGGCCAGTGGCCACTGGTTGTTCAGGCGCTTAAAAGTGATGAGATCCTTGTGACGCGCGGCGCGACGGCGCCGGAGGCAAAGACTAGCTAGGCTCAAAGGCAGGCATCAAGTCCCTTCATCAGCTGCTGGACCTCGGCGTCGGTGGTGTAATGCACAAAGCTGAGCCGCAGCACACCTGCATCCGGATCGCAGCCCATCGCCCCGATCGTCCGCACGGCGTAGAAATTCCCCTCGCCAGCCATTACGCCATGCTCGGCAAGCGAGATCGCGATCTCCTCCGCAGGCTTTGCGGTATGCAGCGCGACAGTGGGCACACGTCCGGTCTCGGTGCCGACTTCCTTGCTGCCGAGAATACGGGCGTCGTTGCGGCTGCCGAGATAGTCCAGCAATGGCGCAAGAACCCGGTCCTCATGCCCGCGCTGCAGCGCTGCAACGGCCCGTGCCCGGTCCGCCGGAGCGGCCTCTCCGCCATGATGATGCGCATAGATAGCATCGATATAGTCCGCCATGCCGGCGCAGGCCGCGATCTGGGCATGGTCGGGACCGGCCGGTGTAAGCCGCTTGTAGCGGACATCGGCGTTGAAGAAGTGCGCCTGGTTGACCAGCCTGTCGGCAAGCGCGCGCCGGACCACCATGATCCCCTGATGCGGGCCATAGGTCTTGTAGCTGGAGAACAGGTAGATATCCGTGCCGAGTGCGCCGACATCGGGCAGCCCGTGCGGCGCATAGCTGACACCGTCACAGCAAGTGACCGCGCCGAAGTCATGCGCCATGGCGGCAATTTGCACGACCGGATTCTCCTGCCCGACGACGTTGGAGCAATGCGGGAAACAGACCAGCTTTACCTTGTCGTCGAGAATGGCGGCAAGGCTGTCCAGTTCGAGCTGGCCGCTCTCCGGATTGATGCGCCATTCGCGGATTTCCATCCCGCGATTTTCAAGCCGCCGCCACGCGCCGCTGTTCGCCTCATGGTCCTGATCTGTGACAACCACCGCGTCGCCGGGTGACAGGGTGTCGGCAAAGGCCTGCGCCAGGACATAGGTGTTCTGGCTTGTCGACGGGCCGAAGCTGAGCTCGTCGGTCTCGACATTCATCAGCGCTGCCAGCCGTGTGCGCGCCTCGTCCATCTCGGCACCGCCGGCCGCGCTCGCCGCATAGCGGCCATAGGGCTGGACCTTGCGCTCTGTATAGAAGCGATGAAGCCGGTCGATCACCTGACGGCAGGTGTAAGACCCGCCTGCATTCTCAAAAAAAGCCTGCCCCTGAAGCGAAGGTTCGGAGAAGGCCGGAAACTGTGTCCGGACAAAATCGACATCAAGGTTTGCGGTCATAGAAAATCCTGTCAGGCGTGGTGAGAAGGTGAAAAATTCTAATCAGACGATAGCAGTGATCAGCCGTCAGGGTCGAGCGTCGCGGCATCCGGCCCCCATACATCGGTGACGGCGTAGCCGGAGGCGAAAATATCGCTCGGGTCGCTTTCCACCAAAGTCTCGCCGAAGCGCCAGCCACGTCCCGAAATACGCGGCAGGATGGCGGTGCGCCCCGCCGCCTCGGTCACGCCCAGAAGCGTGACCTCGAAGGCCGAGCCGATGACGGAACGGGTGGTGATGGTCTCGCCGACAGAAATCTGCCCCCTTGCATGGAGCGATGCCAGATGCGCCGATGATCCGGTGCCGCAGGGACTGCGATCGAGGCGGCCCGGCGGCATCACCGTCGCGGTGCGTGTCTGCCCATCGGCTCCGGCTTGCCGGAACATCACATAGGCGATGCCGTTGATTGCCGGAATTTCGGGGTGAACCACCGGATGCGCCGCGGTGAACCTCTCGCGAAGCACCATGCCGATGCGCGCCAGTTCGGCTGCGTCACGCGGAATAATGGACAGCCCGACCTGGCCGACATCGACAAGCGCGTAGAACACCCCGCCATAGCAGATATCGGCCTTCACCGGCCCCCATTCGGACGTATCCAGCACCACATCCAGCGCCTCGACAAAAGACGGCACCATGTCGATGGCGACGCGCTCGCACTTGCCGTCGCGGCAGCTTGCCGTGGCGGTGACGAGCCCGGCGGCGGTTTCCAGTGTCACCACCGTCTGCGGCTCGTTCATAGGGATGCGGCCTGTCTCGAGGAGCGCCGTCGTCACGCAGATGCTGTTGGAGCCGGAGCTGGCATGCGCGGCATTCGGCTGCAGGATGACAAAGGCGGCGTCGGCAGCCGGATCGACCGGATCTACCAGCAGGTTCACCGAACAGGCCGGATTGGCGCGCGGCGCCAGCATCAGATGACGGCGCAGCGGAATTCCGGCATCGCTGTTCAGCCAGTCGAGCCTGTCGGCAATGGTCCTTCCGGGGATTTCCGGCACGCCGTCAATCGCGACATAGCCGAGTTCACCCTCGGCATGGGCGTTGATCATGCGGATCGCCGGTGCGGCGGTCATTTTCCGGCGGCGGCGCGAAGCGCGGTGATCGTGGTGCGCGGCGAGATGGCCTCGGTCGAGGTCACGATCTCGACAATGGCGCCGGTGGGGGAGTCACAGGCGCGCTGATAGGCATCTGCGAACTGTCCGGTCTCGGTCACTCTTTCGCCATGGAATCCGTAAGCTGCCGCGATGGCCATATAGTCGGGATTGACGATGGCGGTACCCGACACCCGCGTCGGATACTCGCGCTCCTGATGCATGCGGATGGTGCCATAGCTGGCATTGTTGATGATCAGGATCACCGGGTTCAGCCCGCCCTGAAGCGCGGTGCCCATCTCGTTGCCGTTCATCTGGAAGTCACCGTCACCGGCGAAACACAGCACAAATCGCGACGGGTCATGCACCTTTGCCGCCAGCGCCGCGGGCAGCCCGAACCCCATCGATCCGCTCTGCGGCCCGAGCATGCGCTGGTTCTTGCCATAAGAGATGAACTTGTTCGGCCAGATCGAGAAATTGCCCGCCCCATGGGTGATGATCGCATCCTCGGGCAGCGTGTCCCGGATATGCGCCGTGATCATACCCATATCGACGTCACCCGGCTGCGCAGGGGCCGTCAGGGCGGCAAGATAGTTTTCGCGCGCGGCGTCGCGCCATGCGGTCCTGGCCTCGCTGGCGGGAAGCGAGATGCCGGCAAGCGCGCTCGCCATGGCGTTGGGGCCGGCATGGATGGGCAGGTCCGGGGCATAGATCTTGCCGATCTCGCCATCCGAAGCGTGGCTGTGGACCAGCTTTGCCGCCATCTTCGGCGCATCGAACAGGCTGTAGCCGTCGGTCGTCGATTCACCGAACCGGATGTTGATCGCGACGATCAGGTCGGCCTCGCGAAGCAGGTCCTTCATATAGGCGTTCATCGCCACGCCGGCGTCGCCAACAAATGACGGACAATGATTGTCGATGATGTCATGGAAACGGAACGCGGCCACAACAGGCACGTCATTGACGGCGGAAAAACTTTCCAACGCGCGTGCGCTGCCGGCTGTCCAGCGGGTACCTCCGACAAGCATCACCGGCCTTTCGGCGGCGGCCAGCATCGCGGCCATCTGTGCCGCGCCGGCTTCCGGAACAGCCGGTTCGGGGATGGCCACCGGATTGCAGGGCAACCTGTCTGAAGTTGCGACAAGCATGTCTTCGGGAAGCGCCACCACTACCGGCCCCGGCCTGCCGCTCATCGCGACGGTCCAGGCACGGCTGATGATTTCCGGCACCCGGTCGACATGATCGATCTGCACGGCCCATTTCGCCAGCGGTCCGAAAAAGGCGGTGTAATCCACCTCCTGAAAGGCCTCGCGGCCCATCACATCGGTGCCGACCTGGCCGACGAACAGGATCATCGGAACCGAATCCTGCATGGCGGTGTGAATGCCGACAGTGGCATTGGTCGCCCCCGGGCCACGGGTAACGAAACACAGGCCGGGCTCGCCCGTCAGCTTGCCCCAGGCCGCCGCCATATATGCAGCCCCACCCTCCTGCCGGCAGAGCACGAGATCAAAGGCGTTGGCGTGGTCGACCATCGCGTCGAGAACGGCAAGATAGGATTCGCCGGGCACACCAAAGCCACGTGTCGCGCCAAGCGCGACAAGGCTGTCCATAAGAAGCTGGCCGCCGTTTCTGGTCCTGATATCCGTCATCTGCCGTGCCTCCGGTTCATCGGCTGAAGCAGCGGCTAGCCTGCCAGCACCTTGGCGACCGCCGCGGCAAAGGGAACGTGGCGCCCGCCCGACAGGCCGGCGATGTTGATGCGGCTGTCACCGACAACATACATGCCATGTTCCTCGCGGAGCACCTCGACCTCGTCCTTGCTCAGCCCGAGGCGCGAGAACATGCCCCGGTGATCGGCAATGAAATCGAACCGGTCGGTATTGCACTGGCGGCGGAGCTCGTCGGCGAGGTCCTTGCGGATTGTCAGCATGGTCTCGCGCATCTGGGTGAGTTCTTCCTCCCACATCGCGTGCAGGTCCTTGTCGGCGAGAATGATGCTGACGACCGCCGCGCCATGGTCCGGCGCGAAGGAATAGTTCATGCGGTTCAGCACCGCCATGTTACGGGCTACAACGGCATGCTTGTCGGCGGTATCGCACACCGCCATCGCGCAGCCGACACGGTCGCGATACAGGCCGAAATTCTTTGAACAGGATGCGGCAACCAGCATTTCCGGCACACGCGCCGCCATCGAACGAAGGTTGGCGGCGTCCTCCTCAAGGCCGTCGCCGAACCCCTGATAGGCGATGTCGATGAACGGGATTGCTCCTGTCTTCAGCACTAGGTCCGTCACATCATTCCACTGGCCGGCATCAAGGTTGGCGCCGGTCGGATTATGGCAGCAGCCGTGAAGCATCAGCACATCCTGCGGCTGCATGGCCTGCAGGTCTTCCATCATGCCACTGAAATCGACATTGCTGCCGGCGCTGTCGAAATATCGATAGCTCCTGATCTTGATGCCCATATGGTTGGCCATCGCCACATGCGACGGCCATGTCGGGTCGCTCAGCCACAGGGTGGCATCGCTGTTGATTTTCCTGATCGCCTCATAGAGCTGGCGGATCGCGCCCGAACCACCCGGCGTCTGAATGGTGGCAACGCGGTCCGCCGCGACGCTGTCACCAAGAACCATCTCGCGCATGGCATCGCGGAACGCCTCGTCGCCGCCAAGCGGCTTGTAGGTCTTGGTCGTCTGCATGTCGTGAAGCACGACCTCTGCCTTCTTTACCGCCGCCATGATCGGGGTATTGCCGTCGGCATCCTTAAACACGCCGACACCAAGGTCGATCTTGCCCTCGCGTGGGTCAGCGGCGTAAAGCTGGCCGAGACCAAGGATCGGATCGGGGGGAACGGGCTGGAAGTTTTCGAGCATGACGCGGCCTTTCATTGTCCGGGGTGACAATTCGTGTTTAGGGCATTCGGCTGGTCACTGGCAACCGGTTTGCGGCGTCAGCGCTTGACCTCGGGTATCAGTCCGCGCGGCGCGAACCGCAGCACAAGCAGCAAGACCAGCCCCATCGTCAACAGCCGCATATGGGCGGCGCTCTCGATCAGATGCAGGCGCAGCCAGTGCCCTTCCTCCATGCCGGAGGTCAGCGTGCTCATCAGCCAGTGGCCGATCGGCTCGGCCTCGATCCAGAAGAACCAGATGACGAAGCCGCCAAGCACCGCGCCCCAGTTGTTGCCCGAACCGCCGACGATCACCATCACCCAGATCAGGAAGGTGAAGCGAAGCGGCTGATAGGTGGTCGGGGTGAACTGTCCGTCGAGCGTCGTCAGCATCGCACCGGCAACACCGATCACGGCAGACCCGAGAATGAAGACCTGGAGGTGCCGGCTGGTCACGTTCTTGCCCATGGCCGCAGCGGCGGTCTCGTTATCGCGGATGGCGCGCATCATCCGTCCCCATGGTGAACGCAGCGCCACCTCGGACAGGTAAAGAACGACAAGAAGGACAATCGAGAACAGCCCCGCATAGCAGAGCTTGACGAGGATCGAGGAGGCCGTTTCGACCTCAAGGCCCATGCCGGTGGCCCATGACTGGAAACCGGCGGATTCGTTCAGGTCCACTTCATAGGGAACCGGACGCGGCAGTCCGGCGACGTTCTTCACGCCGCGTGTCAGCCAGTCCTCGAACTTCAGCATGTAGATGATGATCTCGGAGATACCGAGCGTGGCAATGGCCAGATAGTCGGACCGCAACCCGAGCGAAATCCGGCCTACAACCCAGGCCGCGCCGGCGGCAAACACCCCGCCGACAAGCCAGGAAAAGATAATCGGCAGCCCAAAACCGCCGAGGTAGCCGGCCTTGGTGGCGTCCACCTTCTCGATAGCGGATACAGCCGGATCGATCAGCGAGCGCAGAACCACATAGCCGACGAGGACGACGAGGCCCGTCACCCAATAGCGTGACCGCCCCATGTCAGCGGTCTTGCGCCATGCATACATGCCGGCGATGACTGTCACGACAGCAGCGACAATGCCGCCGACCACACCTGCGCCGCCGGCCTTCCACGCCGCCGTCACGGGCGGCACGGACACCAGCATTGCGGCAAGCCCGCCAAGCGCGGCGAACCCCATGGTGCCGACATTGAACAGGCCCGCATATCCCCACTGGATATTCACACCAAGCGCCATGATCGCCGAAATGATGCACAAGTTCAGCAAGGTCAGCGAGACATCCCAGCTCTGGATGAAGCCGACCGACATAAGGAGCAGCGCCATTAGGGCGAAAAGCCCGATATTTCTGCCAGACATGGTCATAGCGACTTCCCGCTGAATATTCCGGTTGGTTTCACCAGCAGCACGATCACGAGGATCATGAAGGACACGGCGAATTTGTAATCGGTGGACAGGATCTGGACCAGGCCTTCGGGCGCCATCGATTCAGGCACCATATATGTCACCACGCGCTTGTAGGCGAAGGTCACGAACAGCTCGGAAAAGGCGATGACGAAACCGCCGGCAATGGCGCCAAGCGGGTTGCCCACCCCGCCGACGATGGCCGCGGCGAAGATCGGCAGCAGAAGCTGCAGATAGACAAAGGGCTTGAAGCTCTTGTCGAGGCCGTAGAGCGTGCCGGCAATGGTCGCCAGCGCCGCCGTCATTATCCAGGCGATCATCACCACCCGGTCCGGGTTGATCCCGGACAGCAGCGCCAGATCCTCATTGTCGGAAAAGGCGCGCATCGACTTGCCGGTGCGGGTCTTGTTCAGGAACCAGAACACGATGCCGACGGTCACCACCGCGGTGCCGAGGGTCACCGCCTGGGTGGTCTTGATCGCAAGCCCCTCGTTCAGGCCGGTCATGTTCTTGAATTCGCGCGCCTTCATGATAAAGCGCTGGCCGTCGGTGAAGTTCTGGTCGCGCGGCCCGATGACAAAGCGGATCAGGCCGTTATAGACGAACATCACGCCGACCGAGACGATCAGATAGATTACCGAGCTTGCCCGCTGACGGCGGTAATAGCGATAGACCAGCCGGTCGGTCACAAGGCACAGCACTACCGCGCCTGCGATGCCGATGGGAAGCGCCAGCAACGCGGTCGGCAACGGCCCGAAGCTGGCTCCAGCTCCCTGCAGCATCCAGGTGACGAGGATCACCAGCATGGTGCCGAACGCCATGGTCTCGCCATGCGCGAAATTCGAGAACCGGAGGACGCCATAGACAAGCGTGACGCCGAGCGCGCCGAGCGCCAGCTGGCTGCCATAGGCAAGGCCCGGCACCAGGATGAAATTGGCAAGGATGACGAGCGCGTTCAGGAAGTCTGTCATCTCAACCTCCCAGGAACGCGCGCCGGACTTCGGGATCGGCCATCAGCGCCGCCCCGGTGTCGGTATATGCGTTCCGTCCCTGGACAAGAACAAATCCGCGATCGGCGATGTTCAGCGCCTGCTTCGCGTTCTGCTCAACCATCAGGATGGCGATTCCGGTCTGCGCAACCTCGATAATCCGGTCGAACAGCTCGTCCATGACGATCGGCGACACACCCGCGGTCGGCTCGTCCAGCATCAGGATCTTCGGCTGGGTCATCAGCGCCCTGCCGACGGCGACCTGCTGGCGCTGGCCACCGGAAAGCTCGCCCGCAGGCTGCTTGCGCTTTTCCTTGAGTATCGGGAACAGGCCGAAGACCTGCTCCATCGTCATGGCGATATCGTCACGGCGGATGAAGGCACCCATCTCGAGATTTTCCTCAACCGTCATGCCGGTAAAGACATTGTGGTTCTGGGGAACGAAACCCATGCCGCGAAGAACCCGCTCCTGAGGCTTCAGGCCGGTGATGTCCTCGCCCTCGAGAAGCACCTGCCCCTCTTTCAGGTCGAGCATCCCGAACATCGCCTTCATCGCGGTCGACTTGCCGGCCCCGTTCGGCCCCACAACAACGGCAATCTCGCCGGGATCGACACCGACGGTGCAGCCGTGAAGGATATCCGCGCCGCCATAGCCGCAAACCATGTTCTCGCCGACAAGGAAACTCATGACGCGGCTCCAGCCTTTGGCCGGTTTTTCAGCCCGGTGCCGAGATAGGCCTCGATCACCTCTTCGTTCGAACGGACCTCGGCGGCCGTGCCGGTCGCCAGCACCGCGCCCTCGGCCATAACGACCACCGGATCGCAAAGCCGCGAGATGAATTCCATGTCATGCTCGATCATGCAGAAGGTATAGCCGCGTTCCTTGTTGAGCCGCAGGATTGCGTCGCCGATTGTGCCGAGCAGCGTGCGGTTCACACCTGCGCCGACCTCGTCGAGGAAGACGATCTTTGCGTCGACCATCATGGTACGGCCGAGCTCCAGCAGTTTCTTCTGGCCGCCGGACAGGTTGCCTGCCAGCTCGTCGGCGACCTGCCTGATCTGCAGGAAGTCGATCACATCATCAGCCTTCCGGCGAAGCTCAACCTCTTCGGCCCGCACTTTCGCCGGCCTGATCCAGGCATCGACCAGGCGCTCGCCGGACTGGCCGCCGGGCACCATCATCAGGTTCTCGCGCACCGTCAGGGTGGAGAATTCATGCGCAATCTGGAATGTCCGCAGCATGCCCTTGGCGAACAGTTCGTGCGGCGGCAGGCCGGTGATGTCCTCGCCATCCAGAACCACGCGGCCGGCGGACGGGCTGTAAAGCCCTGCAATAACGTTAAAAAGGGTGGTCTTGCCGGCGCCGTTCGGGCCGATCAGTCCGGTGATCGATCCGGCCTCGATGGTCAGCGACACATCGTTGACGGCCTGGATTCCCCCGAAATTTTTGGAAAGGTTTTCAACGGAAATCATCGGGCACCGTTTACTCTCTAGCATAGGAAACGGCCCGGGCTTTCGCCCGGGCCGCAAATTTGTGCCGTATCCTAGCGGAAGCGGGCAGTGGTGTTCTCGCCGCCCTTGACCAGGATCTCGCGATAGTTACCAGCGGACTCGCCGGCACCGATCAGCTCGACTGCGGAAGCGCCGACGTAATCAATGTCACCGCCGTCTGCAAGGATCTTCAGGCCCTTGGCAAGCTCGCCCGGGAAGATCTTCTCGCCCGGCGCGTTGGCGACCATCATCACCTTCTGGGCATAGTCGGCAGAGTCGGTAGAACCGGCTGCCTGCATGGCCAGCATCAGAAGCGCAGCCGCGTCATAGGACTCGGATGCGAACGGGCCGTTTGCAAAGCCGGCTGCCTTGGCCATTTCGGACATCTTGGCCGCACCCGGGCTGTCAGTGCCCGGAACGGTGCCGAAGGAGCCGTCGAGGTCGGAACCGATGGCCGCCGGGAGCGAATCGCCGATCATGCCGTCCGGAAGAACGAAGGTGTCGAAGGAACCGGAGTCCAGCGATGCCTGGATGATACCCTTGCCGCCCTGGTCGAGATAACCGGCAACGATCAGGACTTCACCGCCGGCCTGCGCAAGCGCACCGACTTCAGCACCGTAGTCGGCCTTGCCATCTTCGTGTGCCGCGCTGATGGTGACGTTACCGCCGACCTTCTCGAAGTTCATCTGGATGCTGTCAGCCAGACCCTTGCCGTAGTCGTTGTTGGTGTAGGTCATGGCGACGGTCTTGATGCCGCGCTCCTTAAGGATCTCGGCGATCACCTGGCCCTGACGCGCATCCGAAGGAGCGGTCCGGAAGAACAGGCCGTTATCCTCGAGATCGGACAGTGCCGGCGAGGTAGCGGACGGCGAAATCATCGCGACGCCCTTGGCCATGGCCACGTTCTGCAGGGTGGCGATGGTGACGCCCGAGCAGTCTGCGCCCATGATGCCGCTGACCTTGTCCGAAGTGATCAGACGCTCGGCAGTGGCAGTGGCGGCAGCGGAATCGATACAGGTCGAATCACCGCGTACGGCGGTAACGGACTTGCCGCCCATGAATGCGCCCGAGTCGGTCACTTCCTTCATGGCGAGTTCGGCCGCAAGCGCCATGTCAGGTGCAAGCGATTCAATAGGACCGGTAAATCCAAGCAGGACGCCGATCTTGACGCCATGACCGTCGGCTGCAGCCGGGCCTGCGATAAGTGCAGAAGCTAAGGCAGCCAGAATGATTTTTTTCATCAGGACCTCCAAAAAGTGATGAGAAAACTGAGGCAAAATAAAAGCCGCCACACGCCCAGATTGCAAGGATTATTCGCTTAATCCGGCGCGATAACGGAATCTTTCCGGAACTGCCCGGTCAGGACTTTGGATAGCCGATTGTCTTCAGCGCCGCGCCGATCTCGTCGAGGATCACCGGATCATCGATCGTCGCCGGCATCGTCCATTCCTCGCCATCGGCGATCTTCGCCATGGTGCCGCGCAAAACCTTGCCGGACCGGGTCTTCGGCAGACGGTCAATGGCCACGACAAGGTTGAAGGCGGAGACCCGACCGACGCGGCCCTTCACGAGATCGATGGATTCGGAACAGACCTGCTCGACCGGCTTTTCGCAATTCGGATAGAGGCAGATCAGGCCAAGCGGAAGCTGGCCTTTAAGCTCGTCCGCAACCCCGATCACCGCGCATTCGGCAACATCGGGATGTTCGGCAAGCACCTCTTCCAGCTGGCCTGTCGACAGACGGTGGCCCGCGACATTGATGACGTCATCGGTGCGCGCCATGATGTAGAGATAGCCGTCCTCGTCCTTGTAGCCGGCATCACCAGTCTCGTAATAGCCGGGGAAGGTCGTCAGATATTTCTCGATGAAGGCGTCGTCCGCGCCCCAGATGCTGGGAAGGCAGGATGGCGGCAGGGGCAGTTTCACCCCGATGGCGCCGAGCTCGCCGGCGGGCTTGGGCGCGCCGTCTTCACCAAGGATATCGATTTCGTACCCCGGCATCGGAACGGATGGGGAGCCGAGCTTCAACGGCAGGGTCTCGATTCCCACCGGGTTGGCACAGATCGACCAGCCGGTTTCTGTCTGCCACCAGTGGTCGATCACCGGAACACCCAGCTTGTCCTGCGCCCACAGAATGGTGTCGGGGTCGGCGCGCTCGCCGGCAAGGAACAGATGCTTCAAGCAGGACGTGTCGTGCTGTTCGAGGAACGCGGCGTCCGGATCGGCCCGCTTAATCGCGCGGAACGCTGTCGGCGCGGTGAACAGGACCTTCACCCCGTGCTCGGCGATGACCCGCCAGAACACGCCGGCATCGGGCGTTCCGATAGGCTTGCCTTCAAACAGCACCGTCGTGCAGCCGGCGATCAGAGGCGCATAGACGATGTAGGAATGGCCGACCACCCAGCCGATGTCCGACGCGGCCCAGTAAACCTCGCCGGGATGGGTGTCATAGATGTTCGGCATGCTCCATTGCAGCGCCACCGCATGGCCGCCATTGTCGCGGATCACGCCCTTGGGCTGGCCGGTGGTGCCTGATGTGTAGAGTATGTAGAGCGGATCGGTCGCCTTCACCGGCACCGGGGCCAGTGGCTCGACCCCTTCATGGGCGGCATGCCATTCCAGGTCACGGCCCTCAACCAGATCAGCCTGAAGCGCCTCGCGCTGGTAGACCACACAGTGATCCGGCTTGTGCGTGGACAGCTCGATGGCCTCGTCCAGAAGCGGCTTGTAGGACACGATCCGGTTCGGCTCGTGCCCGCAGGACGCGCTGATGATGGCTTTCGGGGTGGCATCGTCGATCCGCTTTGCCAGCTCGGCCGCGGCAAAGCCGCCGAACACCACCGAATGCACAGCGCCAAGGCGCGCGCATCCGAGCATCGCCACGACTGCCTCGGGAATCATCGGCATGTAGATGATGACCCTGTCGCCCGACGAGACACCCAGCTTCTGCAGCATGCCGGCAAAGCGCGCCGTGGCATCCTGCAGCTCGGCATAGGTCATGGTCGACGCGTTGCCTGTGATCGGCGAGTCATAGATGATCGCCTTCTGCTCTCCGCGGCCGGCCGCGACATGACGGTCGACGGCATTGTGGCAGGTGTTCATCTCGCCATCGGGAAACCAGCGATGAAACGGGGGCTTCGAGGAATCCAGAGCATTGGTCGGCGCCTTGTGCCAGTCGATGGCCTTGGCAGCCTCCATCCAGAACGCCTGGATATCCGCCTGCGCGGCCGCATAAAGATCCCTGTAATCTGTCATGATACATAACCCGTCATAATGCACGTCCCGCGGCGCCCCGCCGTTCAGCGGGATTGTTTCATAATGGTTCGGCCGCCAGCCGGCGGTGC
>ENA-OSEY01000303-OSEY01000303.1-marine-metagenome-genome-assembly--contig:-NODE-303-length-36199-cov-9.605171_pt1 | contig 36199 bp, 36 predicted proteins | sample MGYA00248465_ERZ534230 | MGnify/ENA primary metagenome ERZ534230 (study PRJEB26409, sample SAMN06344110) | marine metagenome | isolation source: Sea water from surface | place: Atlantic Ocean:Southern... | reverse complement strand
CCTCTAAGTCAGTCTGCGAAAATTTACTCGATAATAATATATTAGTAGAACATGCTTGCGAGATGTCATGTGCATGCACTACCTGTCACGTAATTGTTACTGAAGGGTTCGATACTTTGGAAGAATCATCCGATGACGAGGAAGATATGCTTGATAAGGCATGGGGTCTTGAGCAAAGGTCTAGACTTAGTTGCCAATTAAGAAATCTCTCTAATGATATTACAATCCAGTTTCCAAGATATACTATCAATATGGTTTCAGAATTACATCCAAATAAGCATAATTTAGACGCAGAAGATAAGAAGTCTCTCAGTAAGGACGATTTCAGTGTCTCTAGCTCTGCAGTAAGTCATCTTGTTGAGATGATGAAGTCCAATCCAGGCTCAAATGGAATTAGAATATCTTTAAAAGACTCTGGATGCTCAGGATATGCTTACAATCTAGATTACGTAAAAGATGAAGATCCTAATGATTACCATGGAAATTTCTCTGGTGTTGATGTTTATATCAAAGACACAAGCTTGATTTTCCTCAAAGGTACAGAATTGGATTTTATTCAAGAAGGCGTAAATCATAATTTAGTCTTTAAAAATCCTAATGTTGAAAATGAGTGTGGATGTGGCGAAAGTTTTACATTTTCTAACAAACCATTTGCGGAGCTTAAATAGTTTCTAATCTTTGACAAAATGCTTTGGACAGATATTTATGAAATCGTCGACGAACTTATTGAAAAGCACTCTGAAACTGATCCAGAAAAAATTTTGTTTGTTGATTTAAGAAAAATGGTCATAGATTTGGATGGTTTTACCGATGATCCAGACAGATCAAATGAAAAGATATTAGAAGCGATTCAGGCAACTTGGATTGAAGAAAAAGACTAATTCTTAAGGAGGAAATATGGAAAATACTTTATGCATAATCAAACCCGACGCTGTAAAAAATGGCTTCATTGAAGAGATAAATGAAAAGATAAAAGAATCGGGAATAAAAATTACTAAATCTAAACGCCTTACTTTAGATAGAGTAATAGCAGAAAAATTTTATGCAGAACATTCTGAAAGACCCTTTTATGGAGAGCTTGTTGATTTTATGACATCCGGTGATTGCGTTATTCAAGTTTTAGAAGGAGATGACGTTGTTTCTAAGTACAGAGAATTGATGGGAGCAACTAACCCAGCTGAAGCAGATGAAGGAACACTAAGAAAATCATTTGCCACTTCTTTAGGAGAGAACGCCGTGCATGGTTCTGATTCTTTGCAGTCAGCTGAAAGAGAGATTGCTATCATGCATGATCTTTTCTAGAGAGAACTTTGGATTCCGACCTAGCAAAATTCCGAGCAGAAAAAGGAATTTCACTACATGAGATTTCTACTAAATTAAATATTCCAGATAAATTTCTTTTAGCCATAGAGGAATTAAATTTTGATGAATTGCCAGCGCCTATTTTTGCAAAATCACAAATTAAGAAATATTGTGCATTTTTCGATCTAGAGCCTTCAATAATTCTTGAAAAATATGAAAATTTTCTGAAGGAAAAAAATATTTCTAATGAAGATGAAGATCAAGAATCATCGGAGAACTTTTTATCTAATTTTGTATCTAAGTTACTAGAAAGAAAGATTACTATTCTTTCAATTATTATTTTTTCTTTGATAATTCTTTCCTACTTGCTATTCGGAGGCAATGATCAAAAAAAAGATGTCAGTTCCATTGAAAATATTTCAGACGATCAAGAAATTATTAATGACGAGTTAGTTTCTGAAAGCGCTATAGAGAAAGACGTAAACATTCCAAATAATATTCTTGAAGACCAATTAGCTTTTGAGCAAGATCCAGATGTTCCAACCATTGATATTGACTTTGGGGGGGATGATAAGAAAATTCTCTCAGATGATAATGTCAGTGAAATTGAAATAATAGTCCAAGGCGAAAGTTGGGTAGAAATTATTGATAATGAGCAAATTCTTTTGTTTGAACTTCTTCAAACAGGTCTTTATGAAGTAACTGGTTATGGCCCTTTCAAATTTAAAATAGGACACTCTCCATCTGTGAAGATATACTTGAACGGAAAAAATATAGATTTTTCAGAAACTGTGAGTCAATACACCGATTATGCTCACTTTCTATTTGAGAACGGAGTAGTTGTTGAACTTTTTAAAGATTAAAAGACGAAATTCTCTAAAAATTAAAGTTGGCAATGTAGAAATTGGTGGCGATGCCCCAATTAGTGTTCAAAGCATGACGAACACTAAAACAGAGGATGTCCAAGCGACATTAGATCAAGTAAAACAGCTTGAAGATGCTGGAGCAGATTTAGTCAGAATTTCTGTACCAAATGAAGAAGCAGCAACGGCTTTCAAGTTGATAAAAAAAGATTCCAATGTTCCTCTCATCGCAGATATACACTTTGATTATAAGATGGGTATTCTGGCTGCTAAAAACGGAGCCGATTGCTTAAGAATTAATCCTGGCAATATTGGTAACATCGATAGAGTTAAAGAGGTAGTTAAATGTGCGGAAGATAAAGATATTCCAATTAGAGTTGGCGTCAATGCTGGTTCTTTAGAGAAAAAACTACAAAAAAAATATGGTGAGCCCACACCTGAAGCCTTGGTCGAATCAGCCATGAATCACGTGGATATATTGGAATCTCTTAATTTTCAAAATTTTAAGCTCAGCATCAAGGCATCTGATGTTGGCATGATGGTAGAAAGCTATAGGATTATTGCAGAAATGATAAAACAACCATTACATCTTGGTCTCACAGAAGCAGGTGGGTTCAGATCTGGCACAGTTAAATCATCCATAGCTATGGGTGCATTATTAATGGATGGAATAGGGGATACAATCAGGGTGTCACTTGCATCTGATCCCGTTGACGAAATAAAAGTAGGTTTTGATTTATTAAAAAGCTTAAAACTGAGATCAAAGGGAATAAATTTTATAGCTTGCCCAAGCTGTTCAAGACAAAATTTCAATGTAATTGAAACTATGAATCAATTAGAAGCAAGATTAGAGGATATCAGGGAAAATATTGATGTTGCTGTAATTGGTTGTTATGTGAATGGACCCGGGGAATCTAAAGCAGCTCATGTCGGTATAACTGGGGCAGATCCAAATAATTTGATTTACATTGATGGAGAGCCTGATCACAAAATAGGGAATGAAAATCTCGTAGAGCATTTGGAAAAACAAATCAGAGATAAAGTAAAATCTATTGAGATTGAGAATAAAAAAATAATTGCTAAAGGTTAGATTATGTCGAAAGTAACAAAGCCCAGAGGTTTCAATGATCTGGATCCGAGTGAGTTTGAGCATAAATCAAATCTACTAAATGAAATAAAAACCATTTTTAATAGTTATTTTTTTAAAGAGATTGAAACTTCCATAGTAGAGAAGAAAGAACTTTTTATCAGATCTGTTGGAGAAGAAACAGACATAGTAAATAAGGAAATGTTTACCTTTCAAGACAGGAAGGGTGAGGATTTAGTTCTTAGACCAGAGGGCACAGCAGGTTGCCTGAGGTTTGCCATTGATTCAGGTTTGCTTGATTTAGGTCCAATTAAGTTGTCTTACGCGGGTCCAATGTTTAGATATGAACGACCTCAAAAGGGTCGATCAAGGCAATTTTTTCAAGTAAGCGCAGAAACATATGGCGTCAGAGGGTTTGAGGCAGACCTTGAGTTGCTGATGATGGCAAATGAAATTTTCCAAAGATTTGGAATGAGCAATGTTTCACTAAATATCAACTCTCTCGGTGATGAGGAATCTCAAAAAAAATATGCTTCAGACTTAAAGAAGTATTTAAGTGATTTCTCTGAAGCTCTTGATGAGGATAGCTTAAAAAGACTTGAAACTAATCCTCTGAGAATCTTAGATTCTAAAAATGAAGAAACTCAAAAAGTGATTAAAAATGCGCCCAAAATATCCTCATTTTTAAGTCAAAAATCAGCTGACAATTATGAGTTGATCAAAGAAGGCCTTAATGATTTAGGAATATCTTACAAAGAAGACGAGAAATTAGTCAGAGGTCTCGATTACTACAACGACCTCGTTTTTGAATGGACATCTCCAGATCTAGGAAGTCAAAACACTTTTTGCGGAGGGGGAAGGTATGACAGATTATCTAAACAACTTGGTGGAAGAGATTGTCCGGCTGCTGGTTTCTCGATTGGTCTGGATAGACTTGCTTTGATTACTCAAGCAAACGAATCAACTTCTTCATCGTCTCTTCAAATAATACTTACCGATGAAAGCTATGTTTCAGATGGGCTTCAGCTCTCACAAAAGTTAAGAAAAGATAATAAAGATTTAAGAGTTTTGTTCTCTGGTTACCAATCTTCACTTAAAAATCAGCTGAAAAAAGCTGACAAGAATAATATTGATTTTGCGGTTATAATCGGCCCGGAAGAAGTGAGGTCAAAAAACTTTTCACTAAAAAAATTAAAAGAGGATGAGGATCAACTCACTCTTGAATATGATCAACTAGTTAAAGAGCTCAAAAATGAATGAAGATCCGTTTAGTTCATCTGCAGAAGCGAGACTATCTGGTTTTTTTGCTTGGATAAAATCTAATGCAATATCAATAACTCTTGTTTTAGGTCTTCTAATTGCTGCATTTTTTATCTATCTATACTTCCAAAATAAAAACGAAGAAAGATTGTCTGAAGCTTTTGAAGCTTATCAAAATATTATTGAATCTTTTAATAATGCGGAATCAACCCTAGAGGATTTCATGATGCAAATGGATTCAGCGCAGTCTAGCATCGAAAAAACAGTTTACGAGACAGCATCTGATCTCTTAGTTGCTAAGAAAGCTTTCGACGAAGCCAATCTTGATTTAGCAAAAGGAAAACTTACTAAGATAATCACAACTGCCGATAACTCTAATAACCCGCTGCACGATATTGCTGTTATAAGATTAGGATATATTTTGATCCAAGAAAGAAATTTTGACGAAGCTAAGAAAAATCTAGCTCCAAGATTGGATTTTTATGAACCTAAGAGACTTGAGTTATTAGGAGATATAGCAAGCTTTGAGGAATCATATGAAGCAGCAAACACATATTACGAAGAGGCTATAAAGGCTACAGGAGATCAAGGATTCATAGAGCTGATGAATATAAAATTATCACTTCTCCCGTCATCTTAAATTTCATGAAAATAGCAAATTTAATAGTTTTATTGATTACTTTTTTTGTTTTGCTAGGTTGTGAATCAGATGGAGAGGAAATTAATCTACCTACTCCCTTGCAAGAAATAGAATCTGAGATTAGCGGTGAAATTCTTTGGAAAAAGAAAATTCTCAAGAACCCTATTTTTGGAAGGTTTGATATTCACTTCGATGATAATTTTTTCTACTACATAACTTCCGAAGGTTTTTTAATCAAAGGCGATATAAGAAACGGTCAAGAAATTTGGAAAAAAGAAATTTCCAATAGTCTTTCTGCTGGTTTGGGACATAGTTTTAGAACATTGTTTGCTGCTTCTTCAGATGGGGATGTTTTTGCTTTGGATGATGAAAATGGTGAATTGAAATGGCAGGCTAGCGTCAATACAGAAGTTCTGTCTTCTCCGGTTGCAAATGGGAGGATTGTTGCCGTGCAATCTGTTGATGGAAGAATAACAGCGTTAGATTTTAAAACTGGGGAATTTAAATGGGAGTATTTGGCAGTAATTCCTCAATTGACTCTGAGAGGTACGTCGGAACCTTATTTTTCTAACAATATGCTATTCATAGGTTTTGCTAACGGAAACTTAGCTATGATTGATCCAGATTCAGGAGTAGTTAGATGGGAAATTCCTTTAACTTTAAGCGAAGCAAGTTCAGAATTTGAAAGGATAATAGATGTCGATGCTAAACCGATAGTAACCTCGGGATTAGCAATAGGAGCTGCCTATCAAGGAAGTATTTCTGCTATTGAAATTCAATCAAGCAGAACAGTATGGAGACAAGATTCATCAATCTTTCAGGATTTTATTTCTTATCGAGGTGATATTTTCTTCGTTGATCAGTACGATGAAATTTTTTCACATCGGACTGTGGATGGTGACTTAGAATGGAAAAATTCTGAACTCAAATACAGAGAATTAACAAAACCCCTTAGATATAAAAATAATCTGGTTGTTGGAGATTTAGAGGGCTTTCTTCACTTTGTAGACTTAAAAACTGGTAGTTTGGTTGGCAGAATACAGCCAACTAAAAATAAATTAGTTTCATTATTTTCTCAGGATAACTTCCTATTTGGAGTTGATTCGAAGGGCGCTTCCTTTTTACTTTCTGTAAAATAAACCCTAAAGCAGTTATGAAACCAATTATTACGATATTGGGCAAACCAAATGTGGGAAAATCCTCCCTGTTTAATGCTTTATTAGGAAACAACGAATCCCTTGTTGCAAATATAGAAGGTCTTACCAGAGACAAACAATACGCAAATTTAATTATTAACCATAGCAGTTATGTTCTTGTTGATACTGGTGGAATTGGCTTAACTAACAATGAGATTGATTTTGCTGTAACAAAGTCATCTTTAAGTTCATTTGAAGAATCTGACTTAATAATTGCGTTATTTGATTCATCAACCAATTTATCAAAAATAGATGCAGAGATCTTAAATTACATAAGAAAAGCATCTGTCCCTTTTATTCCTGTTTTGAATAAATGTGATTTAAAAGAAAGCGAAAATAATAAAGATCTTTATTACGAGGAAGGATTACAAAATATTATTGAAATATCAGTAACAAAAAAACAGGGAATAAGAACCCTTGAGAGGAAAATAGAAGAAATTCTTCCTTTAAGAGAGCAGGCAGAAGAGGGTATGCAAAGTAATTTGAGAGTTGGAATAATTGGTAAACCAAATGCCGGAAAATCAACTTTTTTTAATAAACTTCTCCAAGCTGAAAGATCTTTAGTAGATAAATCAGCAGGCACAACAAGAGATTCAATTTCACATAAATTAGATATAAATAAGGCTGAAATTATTCTTACAGATACAGCGGGGATAAAAAGAAAAAGTAAATTAAATGATCAAATAGATAATCTGATTACCAGAGAATCAATAAATACCCTAAAGAATGTTGATGGAGTCGTTTTTTTGATAGATGTTCACCAGTCCATTTCAGATCAAGATCTTCAAATTATCTCCCTATGCCTTACTTCAGGGAAGCCAATCGTTATAGGTTTAAATAAAAGCGAGAATCTAAGTAAATCAGATAAATTAATCCTTAAAAAAGAAATAAATAGAAGGTTGTCTTTTGCGAGTCATTTAGAAAGTAAATTTATTTCTGCAAAAAAAAATATAGGAACTAAGGCTTTAGTCAGAGGGTTAATTAAAATTATAAAAAATTCAAGAAACAAAATATCAAAAAAAGAATTAAATGAAATTTTAGAAAGAATTGTAGAAAAAAATCCACCGCCAATTTCAGGAAGATTTAGACCAAACCTCAAGTTTGTCCAATTACAATCGAATAGACCTTTCACCATTTCAATTCATGGTAATAAACTCAAAGATATTAGTAATACCTACACGAAATACATAGAAAAACAATTCAGAAAAGAACTGGATTTAAAGGGAGTTCCAATCAAAATTTTTTATAAGACTGATGACAATCCTTTTAAAGATAAAAAGAATAAGTTGACAGAAAGACAATTAAAAAAGAGGGCAAGAATAAGAAGGCGTTGATCGTTTTATTTTAAGCATTATAATTCTCTTGCCCTCCGATAAATAAAATGTCAAAACCGCCAGTTAATTTAAATTTATTTACAATTCAGTTTCCGATCACTGCATTGTCTTCTATTTCGCATAGAATTTCTGGAGTCATTTTATTTTTCTTAACCTTCCCCTTTATTTCATTGGTATTAGTTGCAATTCAATCGCAAGAGGGGTTTGATTATGCGTCAGTTCTAATGGCTCATTTCATCATGAAATCAGCATTAACTTTATACGTCGCGGCAATTGTTTATCACTTTTTCTCTGGGTTAAGACATTTGGCAATGGATTTTGGATATTGGGAGACACTCAAAGCCTCTAGATATAGCGCAATGATTGTTTATCTTTTATTTTTAGTTATGACTGTAATTTTTAGCTTTTTAATATGGTAACCAAGTTAAGAACATTTAAGAGAACTGGAGTTTTTGAGTTCTTTGTCATAAGACTTACAGCAGTTTTTCAGGCACTCTATTTTTTGGTTATATCCTTCTATTGGTTTCAGGTTGAACCTGTTAATTTTTCGGATTTAACGGCATTATTTGACAACATTTTGTTTAGGATTTGGACTTTCTTGATACTTGTTTCAATTTCCTATCATGCAATGTCTGGAATGTTGAATATTGCACATGATTATTTGACATCTAGGCTTTTAGGAAACGTATCAGGATTTGTAAAAAACTCTTTTCTAGCTTTATGTTGGATACAAGTTTTAGGTTCAATTACGGTAGGAATTTTATTAATAGCGAGTTAACTCTATGGCAATGAATGGAAAAGGTGAGGAATTAGACGCAAGTAAACTGAAAGTATTAGAGTTTGATGGAATTGTCGTAGGAGGCGGTGGATCTGGCTTGATGGCTTCCTTGCAATTAGCTCAATCCGGTTTCAAAACCGCTGTAGTTTCAAAAGTTTTCCCAACAAGATCTCATACTGTTTCCGCTCAAGGAGGCATTACTTGTGCAATACAAAGTGCTGATCCGGATGATGACTGGAGATGGCATATGTACGACACTGTTAAAGGTTCGGACTTTATTGGCGATCAAGATTCTATCGAGTACATGTGTCAAGAAGGCCCCAAAGCAGTTTTTGAACTTGAGCATATGGGATTACCTTTTTCTAGAACAGAGGAAGGAAAAATTTATCAGAGGGCTTTTGGAGGCCAATCAAAGGATTACGGGAAAGGCGGCCAAGCAGAGAGAACTTGCGCAGCCGCAGATAGAACCGGCCATGCTCTTTTGCATACTCTTTATCAAGCAAACCTTAAAGCCGGAACAAATTTTCTAAGTGAATGGTTTGCAGTCGATCTGGTTAAGAATGGAGATAATCAAGTCGTTGGAGTCATTGCTTTCGAAATAGAAACGGGAGAGCCTTATTTTCTAAAATCTAAAGCTACAGTTTTAGCAACAGGCGGAGCAGGAAGGATATACCAAACGACATCAAATGCGATGATCAACACTGGCGATGGGACTGGAATGGTTCTAAGAGCCGGCTTCCCAGTTCAAGACATGGAGATGTGGCAGTTCCATCCTACTGGCATCTATGGTCACGGCACTCTAGTTACTGAAGGATGCAGAGGTGAGGGCGGTTACCTGGTGAATAAAGATGGTGAACGATTCATGGAAAGATATGCACCTAATTATAAAGATCTTGCCAGTAGAGATGTAGTTGCAAGATCAATGATGCTAGAAATTCTTGAAGGCAGAGGATGTGGCCCCGATGCAGATCACGTTTACCTTAAATTAGATCACTTGGGACCTGAGATTGTTCATAAAAGACTTCCCGGTATAACAGAACTTTCTAAAACATTTGCTCACGTTGATCCCGTTGAACATCCAATTCCTGTAGTACCAACTTGCCACTACGCAATGGGAGGAATACCAACCAATGTTCATGGTCAAGTACTCACTCAAGCGACAGATGGAACTGACAATGTAGTTCACGGTCTCTATGCAGCAGGAGAAGCAGCTTGCGTCTCTGTTCACGGGGGCAATAGACTGGGTGGAAACTCTCTCTTAGATCTTATTGTTTTTGGTAGATCTGCAGGACTTCATATCGAGAATGCACTCAAAGATGGAATAACATTATCAAAGGCTACTAATGACGATATTGATCAAGCTTTAGTAAACCTTAATAGAGTAAATATCAGCTCAACTGGTGAAGATGTTGCAAACGTAAAATCTGAGTTACAAAAAAACATGCAATTGAACTTTGGCGTATTTAGAACTGGTGACTTAATGGAGAAGGGGTTAGTTGAGTTAGAGAACATTAGAGAGAAAACACAAAACATTCACTTAACGGATAAATCGTCTAGGTTTAATACTGCAAGAGTTGAAGCATTGGAGCTACTAAACTTAATAGAAGTTGCACAAGCTACAGCTGTGTGCGCTAACGAAAGAAAAGAAAGCAGAGGTGCTCACGCTAGAGATGATTTCCAAGAGAGAGATGATGATAATTGGTTAAAACATTCTATTTATTTTGCTGATACAAAGGAAGTGACTAAAAGAGACGTTAATTTCCGTCCTAAGACTGTTCAGGCCTTCCAGCCAATTGTGAGAAGTTATTAAGATGGATGCAATTGCCTCAAAGTCTATTTCCTCAATTAATCTTTCTATCTATAGGTATGACCCTGACAGCGGTAAAAAACCCTATATGCAAGATTTATCAATCGATATTCCTGAAGGTCAAGACATCATGGTTTTAGATCTTTTGAATATGGCAAAAGAACAAGATCCAAGCATATCTTTTAGAAGATCTTGCGGAGAAGGTGTATGCGGCTCGGATGGAATGAATATTAATGGAAAGAATGGATTGGGTTGCATCACTCCGCTTTCTGAGGCTTTGAAAGGCAACAAAATTGTTCTCAGGCCTTTGCCAGGGCTACCAGTTATAAAAGATCTGATAGTTGATATGAAACAGTTTGTAGATCAATACAAAAAGATCAAACCGTATTTGATCAACGATGAAGAAAAACCAGAAAGAGAAATAAAGCAAACTGTTGAAGAAAGAGAAAAACTAGATGGGCTTTATGAATGCATTATGTGTGGATGTTGTTCAACAGCTTGTCCTTCATTTTGGTGGAATCCTGACAAGTTTTTGGGTCCTGCAGCTCTTCTTCAGGCTCACAGATTTATTAGCGACAGCAGGGATACTGCAACTGAAGAGAGACTTGATCAACTTGAAGATGCCTTCAGTGTCTTCAAATGTCATGGAATCATGAATTGTGTTTCCGTATGTCCTAAGGGTCTTAACCCCACAAAGGCAATTAACGAAATAAAGAAAAAATTAGTGAAAAGAGCTTTATAATAAAAGCTTGAACATTCACGAATACCAATCAAAACAGATTTTCAAAGAGTACGGACTTCCCGTTCCTAACTTTTTAACTGCAAACACAACCGATGAAGTATTAGCTTCTGCAAAAGAAATTTCTGATACAAATTGGGTTGTCAAAGCTCAAGTTCATGCCGGAGGAAGAGGAAAAGCAGGCGGGGTGAAAGTAACGGATAACTTAAAAGAAGTTGAAGAATTCGCCGACAAGTGGATAAATAATAATTTAGTAACTTACCAGACAGATGATCAGGGTCAGCCAGTATCCTGTATTTTAGTAGAGGAGTGTACTGAGATAAAAAAAGAATTTTATCTTGGAGCAGTAATAGATAGATCAACAAGATCCCTAGCAGTTATGGCTTCTCCTGAGGGAGGCATGGACATAGAGAAAGTGGCAGAGGATCATCCCGAAAAAATATTTAAAGTCTTTCTTAAGTCTCCATCAGTAGGAAATGAAGATCATTTGCCTCTTGCAGAAGGTCTTGAATTATCTGAAGAACAAACAAAAGAATTCAAAGATATTTTCAGAAACTTGGTCAAACTTTTTTTCGAAAAAGATTTATCTTTAGTTGAGATTAACCCACTAGTCCTTAATGGATCGGACAACTTAGTATGCTTAGATGGAAAAATTAATATCGATTCTAATGCACTGTTTAGACAGGACGAAATTTTAGAATTAAGAGATATCTCTCAAGAGGAAGAAAAGGAGTTAAGAGCTTCTGAATGGGATTTAAACTATGTGTCCCTTGAAGGAAACATTGGTTGTTTAGTTAACGGAGCAGGTCTCGCAATGGCAACCATGGACATTATTAAATTAGCTGGAGGAGAGCCAGCAAATTTTTTAGATGTTGGCGGTGCAGTTGATGAAAAAAGGGTTGCAGAGGCATTTAAAATCATCTTAGAAGATGAGAACGTAAAAGCAATACTAGTAAATATATTTGGCGGCATTGTAAGGTGCGATGTGGTGGCTGATGGAATAATTTCTGCAGTAGAGGGAGTGGGCGTAGATGTTCCGGTGGTTGTCAGACTAAAAGGGAATAATTCTGAGATTGCAAAGGAAATGCTGGGTAAAACTAATTTAAATATTATAGCTGCATCTGAATTATCTGAAGCTGCAGAAAAGGCCGCTGAAATAGTTAAATGAGCATCCTCGTCAACAAAGATACCAAAGTAATTTGTCAGGGCTTTACCGGTTCTCAAGCCACATTGCATTGTTCCCAAGCTATTGAGTATGGGACGAGTATCATCGGAGGGGTAACACCAGGAAAGGGTGGAGAAAGTCATTTAGATCTTCCTGTATTTAATTCTACAAAAGAGGCTCAACAAGAGTTGGAAATAGACGCAACAATAATTTTTGTTCCTGCTAAGTTTTGTAAAGATTCTGTTCAAGAGGCTATTGATGCAGAAATTCCATTGATCATTTGTATTACTGAAGGAATACCTACTTTGGATATGATGAAGTTAAAACAAAATGCTGACTCTGCAGGTTGCAGAATTATTGGTCCAAACTGCCCTGGTGTGATTACGCCAGATCAATGCAAACTTGGAATCATGCCTGGGTATATTCATAAGCCAGGGAAAATAGGAATCGTTTCAAGATCGGGAACTTTAACTTATGAAGCTGTTGATCAGACCACTCAAGCTGGTTTAGGTCAAAGCAGTTGCGTGGGAATTGGCGGAGATCCCATTCCAGGATCAAGTTTTATTGATATTTTGCAGCTTTTTGAAGAAGATTCTGAAACAGAAGGAATCGTGATGGTTGGTGAAATTGGAGGAACTGCTGAAGAAGAGGCTGCTGAGTTCATTCAGTCTAATGTTTCCAAACCTGTAGTTGCATATATTGCAGGAGTCAGCGCTCCACCCGGGAAAAGAATGGGACATGCCGGAGCAATAATTGCTGGTGGAAAAGGAACGGCGGAAGATAAATTCTTAGCTCTTGAAAAGGCTGGAGTTCATACAACTAGAAGCCCTGCCAAAATAGGAGAAGAAATAAGCAAACTAGTATGAAAAATTTCCATTGGTATTTTTTCATTCTCTTTTATTCGATTTTTTTTATCTGGTATTCAAATCTTTCAGGTCCACTGAATGATGAAGAGATTGATTCCTTTATGAAAGTCATTTCTGAAAGAAGCGGCAACGACGAACAAAACATTCAGCGTTTAAGAAAATTCATGGAAGAAGACGACGGAAAGGATTTTTTCATGGTTAACTTTTTAGACTACAACGAATCTCCAGAAACAATGCCAGCAACTGGCAAAGGAGCATCCTCTTCAAATCTTATGAATTACTACATGGAATACATGTATCCTGAAATGTTTAAAAGAGCATCTCATCCAATTTTTTTCTCAGAAGTTTTTTTTCCAGCTATGGACATTGTGTCAGCACAAGGCATGGAGGAATGGGATAACGTTGCTTTCGTTAGGTACAGAAGCAGAAAGGATATGTTGGAAATTGGCTTAAATCCAATTTTTGATGAAAGACATCTTTATAAAATAGAAGCCTTAGAGAAAACAATAGCTATACCGGTAGAGACACCTCTCTTGAACGATTTAAGACTGATCCTTTTTTTTCTATTACTGACTTTAGGCTTAGTAATTGATCGGATTCGAGCTTAGTTTTATCTATGAGGTGTAACTAAATACTTCTCCCCAGTAGCCTGTTTTGCATAAGTCAGAATTGAATCTGCATCCAACATCTCAGAAAGAGAAACCTCTTTAGTGTAATTACTAGCAAAAGTTGTTGTAATCTCATCAGCCACGCGTTGCCTCATCTTTTGGAAAATTTCATTTCCTGCTTTTGCAATAAAGGGAGTCAGAAGCCATCCGCCAAGCCCCCAATTCAGTCCATAAGATCTATTTAAAACTGTTGGAGTAGGGTCTAAGCCTCCATAAATATAAACTTGTTTGTAAGTATCTGAACCATAACGGCTGTATTCTTTCATATTTCTATTTGCAGCAGTTTCCATAGCAGATAATATCTGACCGGCTAATTTACCTTCATTACCTCCACCTGTTGCATCAAATCCAAGAGTGGCGTTATTTTCAGCTATTGCATCAATGAGACTTTCCATAAAATTGTCGTTCGTAAAGTTACAAACATGAGTAGCCCCCAGACCTTTCAGTAATTTTTCATGTTCTTCTTTTCTTACAATGTTCACCAGAGGAATGTTATCTGCCAAGCAAATCTTAATTAGCATCTGACCTAAGTTTGAAGCAGCAGCAGTATGAACAAGAGAAGAGTGATTTTCCATTTTCATGGTTTCAATAAACCCAAGGGCAGTAAGAGGGTTCACAAATGAAGAAGCAGCATCTTTAGATGATGTTCCCTCATGCATCACAAGACAACTCTGCGCAGGTATACACCTATACTGAGAGTACATTGCTCCACCAGCGACACCAACTGTTTTGCCAATCATTTCCTTCGCATCTTTTCCTGCATCAATTACTACTCCGGCACCTTCATTACCAACTTGCATTGATTTATCTAATCTTGCTTGCATGGTCCTTAGTAGTTTTGGATGAACGTTCATCGTTGCTTTTTTGTCATCTCCTTCACCTTCAACTTTTAAAGATGTGACATCAGCAGCAAAACTTATTAATAATCCAAGATCTGATGGATTTATTGGAGAAGCTTCAACCTTAATTAAAACTTCATGATCTTTTGGTTTTGGAATTTCCGAAGAGGAAATGGATAAAGTTAATAATCCATCCGAGTTGATTTCAGACCTAATTTCTTTTGACATTTCTCCCATTTTTTTATCTCCCTTGATTTAAGAAAAAAGCTGGACTACAGCTAGGATCAACATTACAGACAAAGCCATGTAGATCATCGAGCTTAAGATGAGTTTTTTCATTTTTTTATAACCGTGAATTCAAATAGATTATCTGATTCCTTTATTTCTTTCAATTTATGCTCTAAATATTCACAGAATTTCTTAACATCAGGAACACTCATGGGATCGGTAGAAATTAAGCGAACTTCTTCTCCGCTTTCAGCTTCATAAATTGCCTTATGCAAAAGCATAAGAGGCTCAGGACATTTAAGACCTTTTGCGTCAATTATTTTCATAAGATTGTTGGAACTGAGCGGAATTCTTGGATACTAAATTTAACCTCCAAAGAACCAATATAGATAAAATGAACATTCCAGCTGCCATTCCAATCCACATGCCAAGCGCTCCAATGGGCTCAATAATATTATCTGTTAAGGATATGTTGTAACCAAGCGGCATACCTACGACCCAATACGCAATTATCATTATCAAAAGCGGGACTCTTGTGTCTTTGTAACCCCTTAATGCACCCATACCGCTAAATGCAATGCCATCTGTGATTTGAAAGATGGCTGCGACAATTAAGAGGGTAGAAGCTAAAGAAATTATCAAGCTGTTAGGATTAAAAAAACTTGCAAGGTATTCACCATATAGAATCAAAATTGCGGCATTGATAAAGGCAAGAGCTATGGAAAATCCTATTCCACAAAAGGCTGCAAATCTAGAATCCTGAGAAGCATTTGCGCCTACTAGATTTCCAACTCTTACAGAAGCTGCTAAGCCAATAGCTAGCGGTATCATGAATGTCACTGTTGAAACATGCATGGCAATAGAATGACTAGCTATTACGTCAGCCCCTAGTTGACCTAAAATTAATCCAGAGCCACTGAACATACTGATTTCGACAAAAAGGGTTCCTCCAATCGGTAGCCCTAAAATAACTATCTCTTTAATAATTTTAAAATCAGGTAAATCAAACTGGTCAAAGAGCCTACAGTCTTTGTAATTATCACTTGTATAAATATAGGTTGCTAAAATAATTAGAGATAGCCATGCCGATACAGCAAAAGAAATCCCACAACCAGCGCCACCTAACTCAGGCAAGCCAAACTTTCCAAAAATGAATCCATAATTGAGTATTGCATTCACAGCTACCATAAAAAGGTTTATGTAAGTTATAGGCAAGGGTTTTGTTATACCTTCGCTCATTGACCTCAAAGGTTGAAAAAAATATAAAGCAGGAAGCCCAACCATTAATCCATACATATATTTTCTGGTTATCTCTCTTACTTCTTCAGGAGTACCAAGCAAGTTAAAAGCCCAAGAAGATTGACTCATTGCCCAGATTCCTAAAATAATCAGAGGAATACTTACCCAGAAAGACTGCCGTATTATTTTCCCAACATTGTCTAAAGTATTTGCTCCAAAATTTTGAGCTACCATTGCGGTAACAATGAATAAGGTTCCCATCAATCCCATGGAGATTGGGAAAAAAAACATATTTCCAGTAGCTACCGCAGCTTGATCTATTGTGCTGTAATTTCCTGTCATTAGAGCTGCAATTATTCCTGTTGCATGTCCTGCAAGCTGAGAAAAAAACATTGGTATGGCTAATTGCCTAAATTTTGAGAGCTCAAACGAAATCTTAGGCAGAATTTTGTTTGGTCCTTCGTAAATTAATCTAGCAGTATTTGACATAAAAGGACGCTATCATATCACTTAGCACCAAAGCAGGAGTTATAAAATTAGAAAAGATAATCGACCATTTTGGTTAAAAAGAATTCATTGGTTTTTGGATAAACTTTATATTGAAAAAATTATCAGACCGCAATTTGACTACCTTGGAAAGGCTCCTATGATCATGGGTGTTAGGTATGTTCAAATCTTTGGTACAGGAATAAAAATGGGTGATTTTGCGACTCTAATTACCTCACCAGATGCTCATATTCATCTTACTACTTGGATAAGCGGAGGGTATGAAGGAAAAATAACTATTGGAGATTTTTGTTTAATTAGCCCTGGAGTCAGAATTTCTGCTGCCACAAACATTGAGATAGGTAACTCCTGCATGTTTGCTAACAATGCGTACGTATCAGATTCAGATTGGCACGATATTTACGATAGAGCTCAACCAGTTGGACAATCAGAACCTATTAAACTAGAAGAAAATGTTTGGGTTGGAGATAGAGCAGTAATATGTAAGGGAGTAACGATAGGTAAGAATAGTATTGTGGGTGCTGGAGCGATAGTCACCAAGGATGTGCCACCAAACGTTGTTGTAGCCGGGAATCCTGCAAAAATTGTAAAAGAGTTAGATCAAACAGCAAAAATGAAATCAAGAGAAGATATGTTTTCTGACCCCAAAGAAATGGATGATTTGTATTTAGCTCTTGATAGATATAATCTCAAAGGCAATACCTTTTTTGGATGGATTAAAAGCAAAATTTTGCCCTCAAGCAAAAATTGATAAAACTAATAATAGATAAAAATATTCCTATTTCAGAAGAATCTTTTGAAGGCCAGAATATTGATTTTGATTTTTTACCTTTCGATAAAATAAATTCTTCAACGATTAAAAATGCTGATGCTCTTTTTATTAGAACTACAACTAAAGTAAACAAGGAGCTCATTTCAAAATCCAACATTTCATTTATCGGATCTTTTGCTTCTGGAGAAAATCATATTTCTAATGATTTATTAGATGATAGTGAATGTTTCATACAAACCGCCAAAGGTTCAAATTCTCAAGCTGTTTTTGAATATGTGCTCAGTTGTATGTTAGAAAATGATTTTGAAGCATGTTCGGTTGGCATAGTGGGTCACGGCCACGTTGGAAAAAAAATCGATTCTAGTTTAAGTAAACTTGGATATGAGGTAGAGATATATGATCCTTACTTATATGATCATTCAGAAGATGAGTTGAATAAAGTTTTATCGTGTGAGGTATTAAGCATCAATTGCTCATATTCAAAGGAAGGAAAATATCCCTCTCATAATTTAATCTCAAAAGAACAGAGACCGAAAAGTAAATTAGTAATTAATTCATCAAGAGGCGAGGTAGTTGATTATTCTGAAATAGCAAAATCGTCAGAAATATTCAATGATGTTTGGGTAAATGAACCAAAAATTTCCTCAAATGATATTTATTCTTTCATGAATCACTCAAATGCTTTTGGCACACCTCACATAGCGGGTTATACATTCTCATCTAAAGAAAGACAGATTGATTTAATTTTAGAAAAGTTTAATGATCTTTTTTCTAAATCTGTGGAACGAAAAGAAGATAAAAAGTTTATAAAACTCTCAAGCTGTCTTTCAGACAAATTAATAAAATCAAAGAATTTAGATTTTAAATCCATGATTTCAGAAGTTTTTTCAACGAGAAAAATCGCTATAGAATTTAAGGCTCTCTTGAGTGAATACAACGAGATGGGTAAAACTTTTGGGCCAGAGGAATTTGAAAAGCTAAGAAAATCAAAAATGAGACAGGGCTTTGATGAAATTAATATAGATATACCTATGGATAAAGATCTATTACAAAGAATGGAGCTTTCTGGCTTTAAAAATCAAAAGAAATAAAAATTTTCCTAAAAAACTCACTTAGTTATAATTAGCATATGAATGATTACAATTCTCTTCTGAGCGATCAAGAAATTGCAATTTTAAGAGAAAAAAAAGATTGGAAAACCACAATGACAATTATTTCAATGTGGGCTCAGGTTCTTTTCGCCTTTTCTTTATTCATTTATCTGCCTAATGTCCTAACTTTTATCATTTCTTCAGTGATCGTAGCAGCAAAGCAGTTCCAAATGACAGTTCTTATGCACGATGGTGCCCATGGTTTGATGTATAAAAATAGAAAATTAAATGACTTTGCATCACAGTGGTTTTGCGCTTTTCCAGTGATGACTGATACTTTTCCCTATCGAAAAATACATTCACAGCATCATAAATACACTGAAACAGATAAAGATCCTGACATAGGTTTAACAAAAGCTTTTCCGACATCCAGAGCAAGTCTCATCAGAAAATTTACGAGGGATCTAACTGGAGTCGCAGGACTACGAAGATACTTTGGTGCGCTAAAGTCTGCCTGGGGATCAAACTTGAGCCTATCTGAGCACATTTCTAGATTTTTAAGCAAAATGCACGGATTTCTCATAACTAACTTGATTCTTTTTACTATTCTTTATCTAAGCGGTAATCCTTGGCTTTACCTCTTTTTATGGTGGGTACCGATGATTACTCTATTCAGCCTTTTTTATAGAATCAGAAGTATCACTGAACACTCAGGCGTGGAAGGTGGCGATGACTTCAAAAACACCAGGACGACAAAAGTGCCATGGTATTTAAGCTACTTTCTAGCTCCTCTCAATGTAAATTATCATGTTGAACATCACCTTTTTACATTTTGTCCTTGGTATAACTTACCAATGGCCCACAAAATGCTCAGAGCAAGGGGCCATACATCTAAAATGGAAATTGCTAACGGCTATGGAGAGGTTTTCAAAAAAGTATTAACAGCAAACTAATGGCACAAAAAGATATAGATAAGAAGATTTCTGCAGAAGCCTATTTTGTTACTCAGCAACATGGAACTGAGCCAGCATTCTCTGGAGACTTAAATGACAATAAAGAGCCTGGAGATTATTTATGTGTCTGTTGCGGAGTAAAGCTTTTTGATCACAATTCAAAGTATGATTCTGGTTCTGGTTGGCCAAGCTTTTGGGAACCGAACGATGAAGAGGCGGTTGCTTATAACGATGATTATGAAATTGGTTACTTAAGAAAAGAAGTTCATTGTTCTCAGTGTTCTGCTCATTTGGGTCATGTGTTTGACGATGGACCACAACCAACAGGTTTAAGGTATTGCATAAATTCAGTAGCTCTAGATTTTGTTCCTGAAGAAAAAGAATAATTTTGACTACACCTTCTAAATTGGAGAGCCCTCAAAAAGGTTTATTTTTTAAAACGGGCTTAGTTTCATTTTGGACTTTTCTTTCTAGAATTTTTGGTCTGATAAGAGATGTTGTTACAACCAGTCTTTTAGGATCATCCCTTGCACATGATGTTTTTGTGGTCATGTTAAAAATACCAAACGTTTTTCGGAGACTAGTTGCTGAAGGGGCTTTTAATCAAGCTTTTGTTCCCGTACTCACAGAGTATAAAAATTTAAATAGTTTTGAAGAGACAAAAGAGGTTATCAATAAATCATTTACTTTCATATTTTTAGCTTCAGGGATTTTGGTGGGCTTAGTTTTTATTTTTACGCCTGTATTCGTTTTTATTTTTGCTCCAGGTTTTTTTTACGATGAGTCTAAGCTTGCACTGTCTCAAGAAATTCTAAGGATAACTTTCCCTTATTTATTTTTTATATCTTTGGTTGCCTTATCGGGCAGTATTTTAAATACATTTGGTAAATTCTCAGTTCCTGCAGCCACTCCTATTTTTTTTAACTTAAGTATCATTCTCTGTGCAATCTATCTTAGAGACTATTTTGAGAGCCCAGTATTTGCGCTGGCTTATGGTGTGATAATCGCTGGGATAGTTCAATTATTCTTTCAAATAAAATTTTTGGTAGATTTAAAACTTCTGCCAAGATTTGATTTGAAAATTTTCAATAAAGGCACTAAAAAAATATTTAATTTAATGATCCCTGGTATTTTGGCTGGTGGAGTCGTTCAGTTAAATATTTTAATTGATACTATTTTCGCTTCTCTTCTAGAAACAGGGAGCCCAACTTGGCTTTACCTCTCCGATAGGTTGATACAACTTCCTCTTGGTATTTTTGGAATTGCGATCGCTACAGTAATTCTTCCAAAATTATCAAGCGAGTACGTCGCTGAAAAATATCTGGAATTTAAAGAAAATTTAAGATGGGGAATAGAACTCATTTTAATTTTTGCAATCCCATCATCGGTTGCACTTTTTTCTTTAGGATTACCAATTATTGAATTACTTTTTGTAAGAGGAAACTTTAATGAAAGTGACGCGATCATGACTGCTATGAGCTTGCAAGCTTTTTCGCTTGGCTTATTTGCTTTTATGTTGATTAAAGTCTTATCAGCTAGTTTTTTTGCAAGACAGGATACTTTTACCCCTTTAATCATTACTATTCTTTCTTTTGTGATGAATGTTTTTCTGAATTACTTTTTGGCTTTTTATCTTGGATATGGGCATGTTGGACTCGCCTTAGGAAGCTCTATTGCTGCGATAGTTTCTGTAGTAATTTACTATTTAATCCTATCAAGAAACTCTTTTATTGAAGTAACCAAAGAAAGTTTAATTTCAATAATAAAAATACTAAGTGCAAATATAGTTTTCTACTTAGTTATTAATTTCTTTGCAAACAATATTTCAGCTATTAACGATCAATGGCTATCAAACCTAGTTCTTTTATTTGGGATATTATTTTTAATAATATTTTATTTTTTAATCCTTTATTTATTGGGATTCAGAGCATCTTTTTTTAGAAGATAATGTATTTGATTAGAGGTCAATCCAACATAGAGCTTTTTAGAGAAAAGCATCCCAAAGATACATTCATTGCGACCATAGGAAATTTTGACGGCTTACATTTAGGCCACAAAGAAATTCTTAAAAACATGCTTTCAATCGCAAAAAGAAAAAAGCTAAAGAGAATGGTTATTTTTACCGAGCCCCATGCGAAAGAATTTTTTGCTGAAGAAATTTTATCTGTTGAAGCTCCGCCAAGGATTTCACCTTGGAGAGATAAATATTTAAGTCTTAAAAAAAATGGGGTAGACGTGGCTTTTTTTCTTAAATTCAATAGCAATTTAAAAGGAATGACTCCTGAAATTTTTGCAGACGACATTCTCGGAAATCTTCAGATTAGGTCTTTAATGATTGGCGATGATTTTAAATTTGGAAAAGATAGGAAGGGTGATTTTAATTTTCTAGTTAATTGGGGAAAGAAGAAAGGCGTGGACGTCTTAAAAACTGAAACATTTAAAATTAATGATAAAAGAGTAAGCAGCACCCGAATTAGAGAAGCTTTGATAAATAATGATTTTGAGGAGGCTAAAATACTTCTTGATAGGCCGTATACCTTTTCTGGAAAAGTAGTCCATGGAAATCAACTAGGCAGGACAATTGATGTTCCTACTGCTAATTTATGGCTGCCTAAGACAAACTTACCTATCAAAGGGGTTTACGGAGTAAAAATTCAAATTGAAAACAGAAAATTTTTAGGCATAGCCAACATGGGTCTGCGTCCAACAATTGGAGGAACAATGCCAGTTTTAGAGGTCCATATATTTAATTTTTCAGAAGATATCTATGGCCAAAGAATTCAAGTAGAATTTTGTTTTAAAGTTAGGGATGAGAAGAAGTTTTCTGGATTAGACCAACTTAAAGAACAAATAAAAAAAGATATTTCCTACACGTTGAATACATTTGATTCGAATCTATGAAAGATACCCTAAATCTTCCAAAGACTAAATTTTCCATGAAAGCCAATTTGGCTCAAAAAGAGCCAGAGATTCTTAAATTTTGGGAGGAGATTAATCTGTATGATGCTCTTCAGGAACAAAATAAGGATAAACCTAAATTTACCTTCCACGACGGTCCTCCATATGCCAATGGCCCAATTCATTTGGGTACAAGCATCAACAAAACCTTAAAAGATATTGCCTGCAAATCTAGATTGTTATCCGGTTATAACGTCTCTTTTGTTCCTGGATGGGATTGTCATGGATTGCCTATTGAGTTAAACGTGGAGCAAAAATCAGGTAAGCCAAATAAAGATATTCCTGCCAAGGACTTTAGGGCTAAATGTCGTGATTATGCTAATCAGCAAATAGCTATCCAAAAAAAGGATTTCAAAAGATTGGGTGTTTTGGCTGATTGGAACAATCCTTATAAGACAATGGATTACTCTTTCGAGGCAGGGATAGTCAGAGCTCTTTCAGAGATAGTCAAATCGGGTCATCTAGTCAAAGGAGATAAACCTGTTTATTGGTGTCCTGATTGCAACTCAGCACTTGCTGAAGCAGAAGTGGAATACAAAGATAAAACCTCCACCTCAATAGATTTCCTTTTTGAGATGGAGACCTCAAGTGTGAATGAAATTTTTAATACTTCAGTGGATGAAAAGATTAAAACATCCTTTTTATCGTGGACAACAACTCCATGGACTATCCCAGGAAACGTAGCTTTATCAGTCAATCCAAATCTTGATTATTCTCTGCTAGAGGTCAAGAAAGATAACTCCATGCAATGCTTGATTATTTGTAAGGATTTAATAGATAGCGTTCTTGAAAGATGCTCTATATCTGACTTTACGATCTTATCGACAAAACCTGGATCTATTTTGGAGTCTGCAGAAGCTAAACACCCTTATTTTGATAGAAAGTCTACAGTCATATTGGGAGATCATGTTACTACCGAAATGGGAACTGGAATTGTTCATACAGCCCCAGCTCATGGCTTAGAAGATTTTCATGCAAGCAATAAATATAAACTTGAGATACTAAATCACGTTGGTTCGGATGGAAGATTTTTAGAAACAGCTTTTGATTTTTCTGGAATGAATTTAGAGGAAGCCAATAAAAAATCCATCGAAATGTTAGAAGGACAATCAAACCTTCTTTCTAAAGACTCATATCAACATAGTTTTCCGCACTGTTGGAGACACAAAACACCGCTATTTTTCAGAGCAACTCCTCAATGGTTCATATCTATGACGGCAGAAAACTTATTGGAGAATTCTATGAATTCTATTGATTCTGTTAACTGGATGCCAGATTGGGGTAAATCCAGGATTACAAGCATGATGGAAGAGAGGCCAGATTGGTGTATTTCGAGACAAAGAACCTGGGGTGTTCCTATAGCTTTGTATTTAAATAAGAAAACTGGAGAGCTTCATCCAGATACCGTCTCTATTATGCAAAAAGTAGCAGATGAAATTGAAAAGGCAGGGACTGATGTTTGGTTTGAGCAAAAATTAGAATCAGTGAAAGTTGGTGATGAGTATGAGCCTGTTATGGATATCTTGGATGTATGGTTCGATTCTGGCGTTACACATTACTGTGTTCTGAATGAACAAAGAGGATTGTCTCAACCTGCAGATTTATATTTAGAAGGATCTGATCAGCATAGAGGTTGGTTTCAGTCTTCTCTCCTTACAGGGATGACAATTAATAATCTACCTCCGTTTAGAAATGTAGTAACGCACGGCTTTGTTGTTGATAGTGAAGGGAAAAAAATGTCTAAATCTTTAGGAAATGTTGTTTCTCCTCAATCTGTTTGGAATCAAAAAGGGGCGGATATTTTAAGAGCATGGGTTGCTTCAACAGAGTTTAGAAATGAGATGAATTTCTCAAATGAAATTTTGGATAGAACGACTGATTCCTACAGAAAAATAAGAAATACAATTAGATTTCTTTTGAGTAATTTGTATGATTTTGATGAAAGTAATCAACTGCAAAAGATTAATGAACTCGTTGAGTTAGATCAGTTTATTGTTGCTAAGGCAATGGATGTCCAAAAGGACATAGTAGCCGATTACGAAAATTTTGATTTTCATTTGGCATTTCAAAAAATCCTAAATTTTTGTACAAATGAATTAGGTAGTTTCTATTTAGACATAATCAAGGATAGAGCCTATACATGTCATCACGACGGACCTGCAAGAAAATCTTCTCAAACTGCAATGTTCCATTTACTTCAAATGCTTATTCGTTGGATTAGTCCAATCATTAGCTTTACAGCAGAGGAAGCATGGAAAGAATTTTCAAATGATGAAAGTTCAATTTTTGAGAAAGAATGGTATTCGCTTCTAGAACCACTCGAGTCAGACTTAGATGTTTGGAGTGATTTAATTAATCTAAAAGACGAAGTAAATAAGAATATTGAAATCTTAAGAGAGGAAGGAAGTATTGGTTCTTCTCTCGATGCAGAAGTTCATATAACTTTTAGCGAGAATGATTTCCTAAAATTTTCAAGATTTGGAGAAGAACTTAAATTTCTTTTTTTAGTATCTAATGTAAGTCTATCTGTTTCTGACAAAGATCCAGATGAGCCTAAAATTGATATCAAAGTTTCAATCGATGAAAAATGCGAGAGATGCTGGCATCATGTTGCTGATCTATCTGATCATGAAGGCAATAAAATTTGTTCTCGTTGCATATCGAATTTATCTTTTCCTGGAGAAGAAAGACAGATGATATGAAGGCCTATGCGGGATTATTAATTTTGATACTATTTATATTTGATCAATATTCAAAATATCTTATAAGGATAAATTTTGACCTTTTCCAGCAAAAAAGTGTTTTTTATTTCCTTGATTTTGTATATATCCCTAATTACGGAGTAGCTTTTAATATCCTTAATAATGAAAGCTTAAACCTAGGATTTGTATTTAGCTTGCTTGTCTTTTTAATCTGCCTTTACTTAGTTTGGTTGATATTTATAAACCAAGAAAGGCCTAACAAAACTCAATTGATATCTTTGAGTCTGATTCTTGCAGGAGGATTCGGTAACTTGTTTGATAGAGTTTTTTTAGGGCATGTGGTTGATTTTATTGCCATTACATTCAATCCTTATGTATTCAATTTAGCTGATGTATTTATAACAATTGGGATAGTACTTTATCTGATAAATTATTTTAAAGTTAAGGAGCAAAATTCTTGAAAAGAGAGATTAAGTTAGCAAATCCAAGAGGATTCTGTGCTGGAGTAGATCGTGCCATTGAAATTGTAAATCAGGCATTATTGAAATTCGGTCCGCCAGTATATGTCAGACATGAGGTAGTTCATAATCGAAATGTTGTAGAAGATTTAAAATCTAAAGGAGCAATTTTTGTTGAACAAATTGATGAAATACCAGAAGGTGCAATAACTATCTTTTCTGCTCATGGGGTTTCTAAAAAAGTTGTCGATGATGCTGAAATAAAGAACTTGAATTATTTTGATGCAACATGCCCTTTGGTCACAAAAGTTCATATGGAGGTCATCAGATATGCGAGGCAAGGTCTGGATATCATTTTAGTTGGGCACGATAATCATCCTGAAGTGGAAGGAACTCTGGGAAGATTTCCTCACGACTCAAAAGGTAAAATTTATTTAGTTGAGTCAGAAATTGATGCAAAAAATATTGAAATAGATCAGCCTTCCAAACTTGCTATGGTTACTCAAACAACTTTATCTGTGGATGATACAAAATCGATTATAGATATTTTGAAAAAGCGTTTCCCTAGACTAATAAGCCCATCTTCTGATGATATTTGCTACGCAACACAAAATAGACAAGATGCTGTTAAACAGCTCGCATTAGAAACAGAACTGATAATAATTGTGGGTTCTAACAACAGTTCTAACTCAAATAGACTAAAAGAATTGTCAGAAAATTGTGGTGTAAAATCCATATTAGTTGATGATCCTGATGAGATAGCTCCTGAACAACTAGATGGAATTTTCAAATTAGGAATATCCGCTGGGGCTTCTGCTCCCGAGTCTTTAGTTCAAAGCATTGTTTTAAAATGTCAAAAATTAGGATTTGAAATGTCTCAGGAACTGGACGGCTTGAAAGAATCGGTAAATTTTAAACTTCCAAAAGAATTAGTTTCATGAAAAGAATTGGTGTCATAGGGTCAGGTATAGCAGGGATTACAACTGCTTATTCATTAGCTAAAAGGGGCCATAAAGTTACGCTAATAGATGCTAGAAGATATCCTGCAATGGCCACTAGTTATGCAAATGGGGGCCAATTAAGCGCCAGTAATGCTGAAACTTGGAACACAACAAAAAATTTATTTAATGGAATAAAATGGATGTTTCAGAAGGATGCTCCTCTTCTCTTCAATCCAACCCCAAATGTAAATAAGTATAAATGGATGCTTGGATTTCTAGCTGCAACTTTTTCCGGTAAGCATAAATCAAATACCCTAAAAACAATAGATATGGCAAAAAAAGCAAGAGAGCATTACTTCAAAATTGCTGATGATGAAAAAATTGAATTTAATTTATTAAAAAAGGGATTACTTCATATTTATGATAATGAAAATGAATTGCAAGCTGCTAGAGAAAAAAAGAATTGGATTGAGCAAGATGGAATGGAATGGGATTATTTAGATCTTGATGAGATTGAGGATTTGGAGCCAGCATTCAAAACAGACAAAAATACAAAAAAAATTGTCGGCGGTATTTATACGAAATCAGATGCAAGCGGGGATATTCATAAATTCTGTGTGAATCTTCACAAGGTACTTGAAGATAAATATAAACTTGTTTCTAAATTTAATTCTGAGGTAGAAACAATCTATAAAGAAAAAGATTGTGTGATTGTTTCAATTTCTGATGGAAATATTACTGAAGGTTTGGAGTTTGATAAGGTGGCGATTTGTGCAGGTGTCGACACTCAAAAGTTTGCCAATGTATTAGGCGATAGAATGCAAGTCTATCCAGTAAAAGGTTACAGCGTAACCATCAATCTAAATGATCAAGTTTCTCAGGAAGCAGCCCCTAAAGTTTCCCTGATCGATGATCCAGTAAAAATTGTTTCAAGTAGATTAGGCAATAGGCTTAGGGTTGCAGGAACAGCAGAGTTAGCAGGATACAACAAAGATATAAGGCAAGACAGGGTCAGACCTTTACTAAACTGGGTAAAAAAATATTTTCCAGATGTGAGTACTGAGAGCTACACACCTTGGGCAGGACTTAGGCCAATGACTCCAGATATGATGCCGCTTCTTTTTGAAAGCAATCTTGGAGATATTTTTTATAACACTGGTCATGGGCATCTTGGATGGACACTTAGTGCAGAGACTGCAGAAATATTAGCTAAAAAAATATTAAATGAGACTTGAAAAAGGCTGGTTGGATAAAGCAAACAGATGTCCTTCTCCTAATTACGATGTCAGATCCAACAAAGAGATAGATTTAATTGTGATCCATTCTATAAGTCTTCCACCGGGAATTTTTGGCAATAGCTTTGTAGAAGACTTTTTTCAAAATAAACTTGACCATTCAAAAGACAAATATTTTCAAGAAATAAAAGATTTGAAGGTATCAAGCCATTTTTTGATAAAAAGAGATGGAGAAATTACCCAATTTGTTTCAATTTTAGACAGAGCTTGGCATGCAGGGGTTTCAAGTTTTGAAGGAAGAGAAGATTGTAATGATTACTCAATTGGAATTGAGCTTGAAGGCACTGATGTTGATTCTTTTGAAGAGAATCAATACGAATCCCTGGTATCTCTTACAAGCACCTTAATGTCAGAGCTTCCAAGAATCACTCTCGATCGAATTGTTGGACATAGTGATATAGCTCCAGGAAGGAAATCTGATCCAGGAAAAGGGTTCGATTGGGATAAATTTAAAGATAGAATAATCAAATAATGCCTTCTTTTGATATCGAATCCAAAGTTGATCAACATGAGCTGACCAATGCCATAGATCAAGCTAATAGAGTTATTGGAAACAGATTTGATTTCAAAGGCACTGATTCTGAGATTCTTCAAAATGAAAATAAAATTACTTTGAAGTCTCAACAATCTTTTCAAATTGATCAAATGCTTCCGATATTGAAAGAATCTCTCGCCAAAAGGGGTATTGATATTAAATGTCTTTCTGAGGATGCAACAATTGAATCCAATAACCAAGCATCAAAAGAGATTATTGTTAATGAAGGCATCTCTCAAGATATTGGTCGGATGATAAATCAAGCTGTTAAATCCTCAAAAATCAAAGTTCAGTCTTCCATCCAAGGGGATACGGTTAGAATTTCTGGAAAGAAGAGGGATGACTTGCAATCAATTATGGCTGAAATTAAATCGCTTGATATTGAGCTGCCTTTGCAATTTAAAAATTTTAGGGATTAATGGCTTCATTTAGTCAATCTTTTCTGGCTTATTTTCAGAAGAAAAATCTACAAATTATATTATTGGGTTGTTTATCTGGGATCCCTTTAGGATTACTGATAGATCCTTTAAATTATTGGCTCGCAGAAGCTGGTATTGAAAAGAGCACTATCGGTCTTTTTAGTTTGATTCTTATCGTCTACACAATTAAAGCTTTATGGGCTCCATTAATTGATAGATTAAGTTTGCCGATTCTCAATGGCTTGGGGCAGAGAAGAAGTTGGCTTATTTTTTCTCAGACTGTAACAGGCTGCTTTGTGATCTCATTAGGGATGATTGATCCAAATTCAAATATCTTATTTTTTGCTTATATAGCTTTTTTCATAAGTATCTTTTCTGCAACCCAAGATATTTGTGTAGATGCACTAAGGATTGAACTTGTTCAAAAAAAAGAGCTGGGAGAAGCATCATCAGTTTATGTAATAGGTTATCGAATTGGAGCGGTCTTAATCTCTCAAGTTATCGGTTTATATCTTGCTGAAATTTTTGGATTCCAGACTGCTTATGTTTTTCTTGGGTTATTTTTTATTGGCTTCTCTATTCTTACTTTTTACTTTTTGGATGAGCCAGATAGGATTGCAAAACCCATGCTATCTCCATTCACAAACTTTGGGAAATGGCTTAAGGATAGTTTTCTTGATCCATATTTAGATTTATTTCTAAGGTATAAAAATCATTTAATTATTTTGTTATTGGTTATGTTTACCTATAGATTGAGTGACATTTTTCTTGGCCCTATGGCAATGCCTTTCTATCAATTTCTTGGATTTACTAAGTCTGAGGTGGCTACCTATACAAATCTTTACGGTCTTTCCATGACAATTGCAGGAGGTTTATTTGGTGGCTTGTTAATTCATAGATTTGGAATTGCCAGCATGCTTATTGCAGGCTCAATTTTAGCTCCTTTGACTAATTTATTCTTTTTATTACTTAATAATGTAGGCAAAGATTTAAGCTTTCTTATCTTAACGATTACTGCTGATAATTTTACTCAAGGGTTTGTTGTCGTGGTCGTAATATCTTTGCTTTCCAGTGTTGTATCCAAAACCTATACAGCAACTCAATATGCTGGTTTATTTTTGTTAGGAACTTTGCCTTCAAGATTGATTTCAAGCTCATCTGGTTTCATTGTTGATTCATACGGTTTTGGAGAATTTTTTATCATATGTGCGCTATCTGGAATTCCAGCAATTATATTTACAATTATGCTGGTTAATACTTCTTTTAAATTATCTTTAAAAGATTGACGAATGCTTTTAAATTTTTGGCGGATATTATTTTGTTTTACTTTGGCCTTGGTATCTTATGGTTTATTCTCTGAACCAGGCAGCGAATCAAGTTTTAAAATTCCTGACTATTTGCTTCATTTTTCTGCTTTTTTTCTCTTATCTTTTTTTTTAACAAAGGCAACAAATTTCTTTATAGCTTCAATCTTAATAAGTTTTTATGCTCCGATTACTGAAATAATCCAATTTTTTCTTCCATATAGAGATGCTACATTGTCAGACCTTTTTTTTAACTATTTAGGCATTTTTTTTAACTTTTTTTATCTAAAATTCATTGAAAATTCTTTCTAAGACTATATATATCTATTGTTATTGAATGTTGTGTCGCATACAATGCCGCACTCAATTACATTGAATTTATTAAGGAGCAATAATATGAAATTTAATCCTTTAGGAGACAGAGTCCTTGTAAAGCGTAGTGATGAAGAAGAAACTACTGCCGGAGGAATCGTTTTACCTGGAAGTGCTGCTGAAAAGCCATCTCAAGGAGAAGTTTTAGCAGTTGGCCCTGGAAGGGTTCTTGATTCAGGTGAAACTCAAGAAGTAAGCGTTAAAGTTGGAGACGTTATTGTTTTTGGGCAATATGCTGGAAGCAATACTGTCAAAGTTGATGGTGAAGAGCTTTTAATCTTAAGTGAAAGCGATATTCTTGGCACCATTTCTTAATATTATTAATTAAAAGAGGTAAAAATGGCTAAAGATGTAAAATTTAGTGATTCAGCAAGAAGCAAAATGCTTGAAGGAGTAAATATTTTAGCAAATGCTGTAAAAGTAACTTTAGGTCCAAAAGGAAGAAACGTAGTTTTAGATAAATCATTTGGTGCACCAACTGTAACTAAAGATGGTGTTTCAGTTGCCAAAGAAGTCGAGTTAGAAGATAAATTCGAAAATATGGGAGCTCAAATGGTGAAAGAAGTTGCTAGTCAAACTTCAGATGCTGCCGGTGATGGAACAACCACTGCTACAGTTTTAGCTCAGTCTATCGTTAATGAAGGACTTAAGTCTGTTGCTGCTGGTTTTAATCCAATGGATTTAAAAAGAGGCATAGATAAAGCAGTTGCCCAAGCAGTTGAAAGCGTCCAGAAAATGTCTCAACCATGTGAAGAGAGTAATGCAATTGCTCAAGTAGGAACAATTTCAGCTAACAGCGATGAAGAAGTTGGAAACATTATTGCTGAAGCTATGGAAAAAGTTGGTAAAGAGGGTGTTATCACTGTAGAAGAGGCAAGCGGAATTGAAAATGAACTAGAAGTGGTTGAAGGTATGCAATTTGATAGAGGATATCTCTCACCTTACTTCATTAATAATCAAGAGAAGATGATCACAGAACTTGAAGATCCAGCTATTCTTCTTCATGACAAAAAAATCTCAAACATTAGAGATTTGCTACCTTTATTAGAAGGCGTTGCAAAAGCAGGTAGATCTCTTCTCGTTATTGCTGAAGACATTGAAGGTGAAGCTTTAGCAACATTAGTTGTTAATAACATGAGAGGTGTGGTTAAAGTGGCTGCGTGTAAGGCTCCGGGTTTTGGGGACAGAAGAAAAGCTATGCTAGAAGATATAGCTATTCTTACCGGAGGAACAGTGATATCTGAAGAAGTAGGTCTTGAATTAGAGAATGCTACTCTTGAGTCTCTAGGTACTGCTAAAAAGGTTGTTCTATCAAAAGAGAATACAACTGTAATTGATGGAGCAGGTTCGCAAGATAATATTTCTGGAAGAGTAAACCAAATAAGAGCACAAATAGAGGAAACTACATCTGATTATGATAGAGAAAAACTTCAAGAAAGAGTTGCAAAACTTGCTGGTGGTGTCGCTGTTATAAAAGTTGGTGCTGGCTCTGAAATGGAAATGAAAGAGAAGAAAGCGAGAGTTGAGGACGCTCTTCATTCCACTAGAGCTGCAGTTGAAGAAGGAGTAGTTCCAGGCGGTGGAGTTGCATTGATAAGAGCTCTACAAGGATGCGCTAAATTGAAAGGTGATAATGAAGATCAAAACATTGGCATTTCTATTGCTCTTAAAGCCATGGAAGCTCCCATAAGGCAGATAGTTTCAAATGCTGGTGAGGAATCCTCAGTCATCGTTGATAAAATAAAATCTGAAGAAGGTAATTATGGATTTAATGCTGCTTCTGGCGATTTTGGCGACATGATTGCAATGGGGATTCTAGATCCTGCAAAAGTTACTAGGACCGCTTTACAAGCTGCAGGATCTGTAGCAGGTTTGATGATTACCACTGAAGCAATGATTTCAGAAATTCCACAAGAGGCACCAGCCATGCCAGCAGGTATGCCACCAGGAATGGGCGGAATGGATGGAATGATGTAACGTTCGAATAATCTTATAAAAATAGGGGCTTCTAGCCCCTATTTTTTTTAATTGTTCTAAAATTATTTTATGAAAAAATATTTATTGTTTTTATTGATGCCAAATATATTGGTATCACATTCATTTGATAATATTTTGCACTTTCATATGGAAAGTCTTTTTATTTTTTTATTATCAATAACTTTCTTATCTGGGTTATTTTGGAGGAAAAATAAATGAAAACTGATGAAGTATTCGCGCACTGCGATATCCCATGTAAAATCTATGATCCAATTGTTATCCAAGTTGCTGCCTTAAGTGTAGTTAGAATTTTGGACATCATTAATGAAACATCTCACGATGATGTGAAAGAGAACATCTCTGAACTTTCAAGACTTACCGCTGAAAAAGAGAACCAAGCAAGAATTGTAAAAGATGAAGTGAGAATCATTTGGGGAGATTACTTTAAAGAACCTCAGATTAAAGCTTTCCCTAAAATCCATGATTTAGTTCATCAGATAATGATGCAAGGTTCTAAGTGTAAGCAAGCTATTGATCGAAAGGACGGAGAAACTTTAGTTGATTTAATAAACGAATTTAGTGAGATTTTTTGGGCTACAAAAGATATTGAGACTAAAAGAGTTAAGGCCCCATATCCTCCTTCTTTAGAAATGGTCTACCCAGTTATTGACAGTGACTGATTTCTTTTCAGTTTCTGGAAACAGCATGAATCCCATATTGAATGATGGCGATAAGATAATTTGTAAAAAAACTAGTAATTTAGCCAAGGGTGACCTTGTAGTTTTGAATACAGAGAATCATGGGAAGATTATTAAAAAAATTAAGTGGATAGATAAGAAAGAATTGAGGGTAGAGGGATCTAATCCAAGATGTCATTCATCTGCTTGTGACTTCAATCATGATGTATCAAAAATAATAGGTAAAGTTATAAAGATTATTAGATAAGTTTGCATTCTTTCATTTTTTTTGATCTTAAATTTCCAGTTAAATTATAAAATTTTGATATTAATCCTATAATCTGTAGTGAGGTACAGATTATGGAAGAATTATTTATTTACAACGTTCTTGTAAGATGGGGCCATGTCCTCTTTGGGATTGTGTGGATTGGTTTACTTTACTATTTCAACTTTGTTCAAACGGAATATGTAAAAGTCGCAGACCCTGATGCAAAATCAGATGTGATGAAGAAATTAGCACCGAATGCTCTTTGGTGGTTTCGTTGGGCTGCTTTCTTTACTTTTTTAACAGGATTAGTTTTGCTTTACTTTTTGCAGGTTCTTGCCACTACTGAGATTGTTCTTGGTTCAATAATGGGAACTTTAATGATGCTTAATGTGTGGGGCATTATTTGGAGAAATCAAAAGATTGTCATTGGTCTCAAAGAGGGTGATGCGGTTGCTGCTGGGGCAAAAGCGGGCTTAGCTTCTAGAACAAACACTTTATTTTCACTACCAATGTTGTATTTCATGATTTCTTCAGCTCATAGTCCTGTTAAATCTTACTTTATGGGAACGCCTGCAACAGGAACAGATCCTGGATATCTTGGCCTTGATTTTTTAATTATTTGTGCCGTGATTGCTTTAATTGAGTTAAATGCAATATATGGAAAGATGTATCCTGTGATTGCATCGGTAAGAGGAGTGATTACTTCAAGCCTCGTTTTAACTGTAGTTTTCTCAGGCTTGGTTTTCTATATCTAGTCTTCTGAGTCTTCCTCTTCAGTTGATTTAAATAGTCTAGCTATTTTTATCATATTATTTCTGACGAGAACGGTTTCAATAATGACATTTTGAATAGTGATACTTACATTGGCTTCAGGGATAGTTTCTATCTGCTCAAGAATAAGTCCATTAAGAGTTCTTGGTCCGTTAAGAGGTAAATCACATTGTAACTTTCTGTTAATCTCCCTAATTGGAACACTTGCATCAATTAAAAAAGACCCATCTCTTTGTTCCATTATTTCAAACTTTGAATCATCGTTATTTTTGGCTAATTCCCCAACAATTTCTCCCAAAATATCTTCTAAAGAAAGCAAACCTTTCACAGAGCCATATTCATCTATAACAATTCCAACTCTTTTTCTCTCTTTTTGAAAATTAAATAATTGCTGACTCAATGAAGTATTTTCAGGAATGAAATAAGCATCATCTGACGCTTCAACCAAATTATCTAAATCTTTATGATCCTGAGATAGAAAGTTTGTTATTCCATATAGATCAAGCATTCCTCTTAAGTCATCTAGGTTCTGATCGAAAATCGGTAGAAAATCAACTTGATTTTTTTGAAGTTGTTCTAGAATTTCATTGAAGTCATCGCTCAAATCGATGCCAATAATCTCAGATCTTTGAGTCATGACTTCTTCTATAGAAATTTTATCTAACTCCAGAATGCTTAAGAGCATATCTTGATATCTTGTCGGAATTAAATCTCCTGATGTTTCCAATATAGCTTTCAGCTCTTCTGGAGACACATCCTCTCCGTCATTCTCAGTTCTATTGATCCCCAAAAACCTTAGCAAGAAATTAGAAAAATAATTTATAACTGAAACCAATGGAAAAAGAACTTTCTGCAAAATCTTTAGCGGAAAGGAAGAAAAAAATGCTAAGGGTTCAGGTTTTATTGCAGCAAAAGTTTTTGGAGTAACCTCTGAAAATATTAAAATCACTATCGTAAGAAGAATTGACCCAATCAAAACTCCCACATCTCCATAAAGTTTCATAAACAATATAGTTGTCAGAGCAGATGCAAGAATATTTACAAAATTATTACCTATAAGGATTATGCCCAGCAATCTGTCAGGCCTTCTTAATAATTTTTCTATTCTTATGGCAGCTTTATTTTTTTCTTTCGCTAGGTATTTCAGACGGTACCTATTAATTGCCATCATGCTAGTTTCTGAACCAGAAAAAAAAGCAGATAAAATAAGTAAGATAAAAATACTAGCCAGGAGAAGCCAGATAGGGAGATCGTTCAATATTTAATTTATGTAGTTAATTATTTCCAAATTATAGAATGTTTTCCTTGAATAGATAAATAATTAACTTAGAATAGCCATCTTATTTTTTAGCAAATGGTAACAATTAGATTATCTAGAAGTGGGGCAAAGAAAAAGCCTTTCTATCATTTCACTGTAACTGACTCTAGGAGACCTAGAGACAGCGGTTATATTGAAAGGTTAGGTTTTTTTAATCCTTTTGCAAAAGGCCAAGAAATTCGTCTCAAAATTGATCATGAGAGACTTGAATATTGGTTAAGTGTAGGAGCTCAAACTTCTGATAAAGTTACTAATCTTGTGAAAGAGTCCAAAATGACCCCTGATCAACTTTCCAAGCTACAGGAAAAAAAGGAGTTAATTAAGGCCAAGAGGATTGCAAAAAAATCTGAACAACATAAAATTGACAGTCCGTCAGATGAATCAAGTGATGAAGGGTCAGAAGTTGAAGTTGCTGATGGAGAAAATTCTAATAAAGAGGAAATAAATATGGAAAAAGACAAAAATATTGTTGAAGAAGGCATCGAAGGAGTAGGTGAAACTGCTAAAGAAGCCATCGAAGGTGCTGCAGAAGTTGCAGGCGAAGGTGTCGAAGCAGTTGTGGAAACTGCAGAAGCAGTAGCTGAAGGTGCTGTAGATACAGCTAAAGAGGTTGTTGAAGCAGTTGGTGAAACTGTAGAAGCTGCCGTAGACGGTGTTGCTGAAGTTGGTAGCGAAGTTGCTGAGGCTGCAGGTGAAATTGCTGATGCTGTCATGGACGGCGATGTAAAAGGAGCTGTTAAAGAAGTTGCTGAAGGCGTCACTGAAGTAGCTGGTGCTGCTGTAGATGCTGTAACAGATACTGCTTCAGAAGTAGTTGAAGGTGCAGCAGAAATAGTTGGTGAAGCTGCTGAAACCGTAGTTGACACTGCA